>Ga0208923_1000167_pt1 | contig 15874 bp, 23 predicted proteins | sample ColrivemetaGS575_FD_187620 | JGI IMG/M metagenome (GOLD analysis project Ga0208923, IMG submission 187620) | Estuarine microbial communities from the Columbia River estuary - Freshwater metaG S.575 (SPAdes) (version 2) | ecosystem: Environmental > Aquatic > Marine > Intertidal zone > Estuary ...
CGCTAACCGCCGCATGATGCAGGAGGAAGAGTACCAGAAGGGCGATGGCCTAGGCGGGTGCCTTTGTATCCTAGTCGTCACGGTGCTTGCCGCGATAGTCTACGGCGGACTGTTCTTCATGCTCTTCTAAACATGAGCCGATACGAGAACCGCACCTTCAAAGTGGTGATTCTAACGATCACCGGGCGCATCCTCACCAAGGAGTACAGAGCCATAAACGGCGGGTCAGCACGCAAGAAGGCGCTAATGCCAAACGATGTCGAAAGGATTTTAGCAGTCGAAGAAATACACGAACAACCAAAATGAAACACTACGAAGCATCAGTCAGAGCAGTCGGCGGAGCAATCATCCGACTCACAGTTAAAGCACCAGACCAGCGGCTGGCGTTGGCATCGGTCAAGAGGAAGGACAACATCGAGAGCGTACTTTCCATCACGGAAGTCGAAGCGCCGGCGAGCATGGCCGCCGCGAATAAGCGATTCTGGATCGTGCTGGCTAAAGACATGGCAGGCAACCACACCGAGATCTTTGTCTCAGCCAGCAGCCAAGCCAACGTGCGGACGAAAATGGAGATGCACAGCCAGTGCGCGCACATCGTCCGGATTACCGAGACGTGCGAAAGCGACTGGCTCAAGCGCAAGAACGCGAACAAGACTTTGGCATAAACGGCGAGAGTGCCACAAGGCCGAGGGGGAACGGACCTCCTATATTGAGAGCGACCCGGCGCTCTGGCTATCCGCCGACCGGGAATAAATTCAAGGATTTTGGCAAGGCGTGGCAGGCCTAGGCGGGGCAAGGCCGGGCATGGCATGGAACATGGGCGGGCACATCCGCAAATAACAGTCATTATGAAACTACGAGGCTACCAACAGAAAATCGCTGCCGACACACTGGCCGCTTTGGCGACGCATTCGCGCGTCGTGGTGGCATGCCCTACGGGCTCAGGCAAAACCGTCATCGCAATGCAAGGGCTGCTGCCGCACCTGCCTGGACGGATCGCATGGGTGACTCACCGCAAGGAGTTGGCCAAGCAAGCGAGGGCATATGGGCAGAATCTCGACGTATTTATGGCGCAAGGCGACATCGCAGGCGACTACCAGACAATCATTATAGATGAAGGGCATCACGTCTGTGCTGCGCAATATCGCAAGATCATAGCAGGATACGCAGATGCAAAGATCATCGCACTAACCGCGACGCCATACCGGCTTGATGGCGTAGGACTGGGTTCATGCGGATTCTCTCGCATCATTCACGGGCCAGACACCTACGAGTTGACCGAAGACGGAACGCTTTGCCCGGTGAGAGTGTTTATTCCTCAGTCAGAAGCGACTTTTCCTTGGGACCCGCTTGCCGCAGCGTCCCGTATTGTTCGGACGCCATTTACAAAAGCCATTGTCTTTTGCCATTCAGTTAAAGGATCTCAGGATCTAGCCAAGCTGTTGAAAGGATCGGGAATACCAGCCGCTAGCATCGACGGGACCACAGATCCAAAACACCGAGCGAAGTTGTTTAAGGGCTTCACCAAAGGCAAGATCAAGATCATGTGCAATCACACGATCTTTACAGAAGGAGTGGACGTGCCGCGCGTCGATCTTGTTGTACTAAATCGCTACACTTTGAGCCGCTGCTTGTGGAAGCAGATGATTGGCCGAGGGACACGCAACGCAAAAGGCAAGACGGAATGCATTGTGCTGGATCTGGCAGGAAATGGCGTCACGCACGGATCAATCTACGACAGGGAAATTTACGACCTTACCGGCAAGGTTGAATCAACCGAGAGCCGCACACTTTCTGCTGCGTTAGCAGAGACCGAAGAGAAGCAATATGAATATAACCATGGAGAAGAACTAAAGGAATGGAAACCAAAACCAAAACCGATAAGGCTTATAGAGAGCTTACAGCGTCTGAGTGCAAGATCGCCATTGCGCAAATTGAGGACCGCTTGAGGCGGATAGCAAAAGCTCAAAAGGAAATCATTAAAACATTTTATCCTCGTTTGGAAGAAGAAAAATCTGATGATGAGGCTGACCAAATAATGGACGAACTTCACGAATTTAAAACAAAATTAAGAGAGAAATACAATATTCCAAACGGGTTACATTTATTTGACGCCCTAGACGGAGAGCCGCTAACTGAGCACAACATTCAAGAATACGGCCCGTATATAAAAGCTTTTGTAAGGGGGCAGCTAACAGACTTTCAATATCAAAACATGGTATTTAACTTTGAAGAAGACCACGAGTTTGATTATGGATGGGTTCTAATTGAACAACCTTTATGTAATTACGGAGCGCCGAATGAAGGCAATGTCGATCTGGATCAAGTTTATAAAGAAATGTTTGAAATTGGAACAAGGTCCAAGATCAAAAACACAAAGCTAATACCGCTTTGGCCGTGCCACGAAGGGCAAACAAATTAACCAACACAACACCATGGACAGCGAATCACTACACTCCAACGCACTTATGAACTACGCCGGGCTCCTTTACTCGGCCTACATGCGCGAAGCGCGCAGCCACCACAATATGACCACACCTACCTGGGCGGATTTCGTTTGCGACCCGCTCAACAAGGTCAGCGTGTTTTGCTGGGTCGAGGTCGCACGGGTTGCATTGAAGATCGAGACGGAGGTGCGAGATGCGCAGTTATGAGCGACCAAGAACTAAAACCGAGGTGTTGCAGCGAGTGCGGACATTATGACGGATTTACGGTGCCTATCCCAGCATCAAACCGTTTGTATCCTAATCAAGGAGTGTGCCGCGCACCGATTCCTTGGTGGGCCGATACTCACGCAGTTGATAACCGGATTTACCTGCCTGAAACGCTGGCTCAAAATTGCCCCTGCTTCACACCGAAACCATAACCATGGGCTCCTACTACACAACAGATGAGAACAACAAGGTCAACGGCATCATGACCCTGGCAAATATCTACCAGTTCAAGGGTTTTACCTTTGAATCACACCGCTACCTCGGGCCTCAAAGGCTGAAAAAGAACTTTGACCCTGCTTCCCGCATGGGCCGCAAGTTCTTTCAGGTTTACGACGAATGGAACAAGCTGACGCCGGAAGAGAAACTCAAAACCCAGATCAGAGGATGACCACACCAACACCACGCACTGATGCCGTCTGGAACGCGAACACCGACATCGAAGGCTGCATCACCAATATTGAGCCGATCTATGTTGAAATGGCCAAGATGGAAGAAGAGATCAGTTTCCTACGCTTCCGGCTGCTTGTATTGCAGTGCAAGACCGGACCGGCGACGACGCAGAAATACGCACTTAACTAGCCATGATTACAAGACAAGCACTCCTGGACATCATGATCCAGCAACAGGAGACCATCAACCTCCTGCGGGACACGGCGCGATACAACTACCGGATGGATTCTAAGGCCATCAACTCAACGAAAGTGTGGGCCTTCTACTGGAAGGACCGCGCCGAGAAAGCCGAGGACGAGCTGATCGACCTCAAACTGTTTGGGAAAACACAGCCATGAACATACACCAACAAGAACGCATAGAGATCATCAACAAGATCCGCAAGACCGACTATAACCTTGAACACTTAGACGGATACATCGACCAACTGCTAGAGAGATCAATGTCCAAATGGTGCGACGAGCAAGATGACCAACAACTGACCGAAGATTTTGGAGAGATCGCGTATGGTATTATGAGAGTCTGGTATATGTGCCACAAATTAGATCAATGGATAAGCAAAGAATAACAACCAAAATGAACTATTACCACGAAAAGACACACATCCGACCACGAGTGTATTGCGCCGACGGCGTGTCACTTAGTGTCCAAGCAAGCGAGTATGCTTACTGCTACCCGAGACAACGCATTCAACAACCATGGGACTTTTATTCACTCGTCGAAGTCGGATACATTTGGGATAAAGACTCGCAGCCGTTTTCGCCTCCAGCTCCTTGGAGAGGGTATCAAACTGGCGATGACGAGATCTGGGCCTACATACCTATTTCCGCAGTCAAAGAATTTATCGACGCGCACGGCGGAGAAGTCGAAGCGTCTATACCAACCGAGCCACAACCATGAACACAACCAAAGAACCATTCACGCCGTTCCCGAAACTAGCCCGCTTGCAACGCGAAGTCATCATCACCGAGAAGATCGACGGCACCAACGCGCAAATCTACATCACCGACGACGGCGAGATGCTGACAGGCAGCCGTACCCGGTGGATCACTCCCGAGGACGATAATTTTGGATTCGCCGCTTGGGCGCAAGACAACAAGGACGAGCTGATGCAGCTCGGACCGGGTTGCCACTTTGGTGAGTGGTGGGGACGCGGCATCCAGCGCAACTACGGCCTCGACGAGCGCCGGTTCAGTTTGTTCAACGTGGCCCGTTGGTGCCTGCGTGGCATGACGCCCATGGTAATTCCGACTGCTGATCCACGCACTGTAAAAACGCAGGACATCCTCCCAGCCTGCTGCGATTTGGTTCCTATCCTCCACCGAGGGGTATTCACCTCAGTAATCCCTGCTGTGAGTCTCTGGGAGCTAAGCCAGCGAGGCAGCCAAGCCGCACCCGGATTCATGAATCCCGAAGGCATCGTGGTGTTTCACGTCGCAGGGAACGTGGGATTCAAAATGACCTTGGACAACGACGGAGTGCCAAAATCCTCTTTGAAATCATGACCATCAAAACAATGCCATGGTGCGTGACCTGCAAATTTTGGTCACCACCCGACGAGCAAAAAATCTCCGGATGGTGTTCCATCCATCAAATCGTTGCGGACTCTGATCATTGGTGTGAACGGCACCAGCCTGTGATTACAAGCAAAGTCATGACCTCGATACCAATCAAAGAAGCCGTGCGTGCGGCTATCTATTTCGCAAAATTCAAGGAGTCAACGCTGTCTGAGTACTGCTGGGCCTCCGACAAAATGGAACGCGAACTAACGGATCAAGACAAGGACCGCGTATCTCCGCAACTAGCAGCCGCCGCACGGATTCTGGCTGCCGAGGTCGAGCGGCTGCGCGGGGAACAACAACCACAAACCATCGCGCTCTCCGAGTGCTGCGAAGCACAAGCCGTGGTTGCGGGCAAGCCGGGATCAACACAATGGCATGTTTGCCCTCATTGTTGCGCGCCATGCGACGTATATTATCACGACAGTAAACCAACACAATCATGACCACCAACACAAGTATAAACGACTACGACTCATTCATCGTCGCCAAGAACAGGCGCGCCGTAAACGTCGGATTCGATCCAATGCCAATCACGGCGCCGCTTTTCCCTTTTCAAAAACACGTCGTCGAATGGGCCATCAAGAAAGGAAGGGCTGCAATGTTTGAAGAGTGCGGACTTGGCAAGACTCTTCAACAGTTAGAATGGGCTGCACAAGTGGCTGCGCACACAAGCGGGGCAGTCTTAGTTTTGACGCCACTAGCGGTCGCAAGTCAGACATTGGCGGAGGCTCAGCGTTTTGGCATTGCTGCGCGCATCGTTCGCCATGCTGCGGATGTCGCTGACGGCATCAACATCACAAACTACGAAAAACTCGATCTGTTCGATGGTATTGAGTTCGCCGGCGTAGTGCTGGACGAATCCAGTATTTTGAAAAACTTTACAGGCAAGACACGCATCAAGCTGACCGAGCGATTTAAATCCACGCCGTACAGACTCTGCTGCACAGCGACTCCTTCACCTAACGACTATGCGGAGTTTGGTCAACACGCCGACTTCCTTGGGATCTGTACGCCTGGCCAGATGTTGGCCACCTTCTTTATCAATGACACGTTTAACACCGGCGACTGGAGATTAAAGAAACACGCAGAAGCAGAGTTCTGGGAGTGGGTCGCAAGCTGGGCTTCATGCGTTGGACGACCATCTGATATTGGGTTCGATGATGCAGGCTACATTTTGCCGTCGCTCAATCTGAAAACGATTACCGTCGATGTGGACGAGTCAGCCGGCGAAGGCAGCGAGGAGCTTTTTAAGCACGCGACACTTTCAGCCACGACTATGCACAAAGAGCTGCGAGAGACAGCCGATGCACGAGCTGATGCGGTAGCTGATCTAGTCAACAACTCTGATGATCTATGGATCGTGTGGTGCAACACCAACGTGGAAGCCGACGCGCTAATGGCTCGCATACCTGACGCCACCGAAGTGCGAGGCAGCGACAAACCAGAGCACAAGGAAAACAAGCTGGCCGCATTTACCAATGGCAACACAAGAGTTTTGATCAGCAAGCCTTCCATCTGCGGGTTTGGCATGAACTGGCAGCACTGCCGGAACGTAGCGTTTGTCGGGCTCTCATATTCGTTCGAGGACTTTTATCAGGCATTGAGAAGGTCCTACCGATTCGGACAGCAACACGAAGTAAACGCCTACATCGTGCAAGCGCGCACAGAGGGAGCCATCCTAGCCACAGTAAAAAGGAAGATGGAACAACACCAGCAAATGCAAGAGCGGATGAAAATGGCATCCATTGCCTTTAAGAACTCAACAATGAAAACAACACCAATGAAAACAGACATTAACACAGTGGTCGGAGACGGATGGCAAATGCATCATGGAGACTGCGTGCGTGTCGCACGACAGATCCAAGATGAGTCGATCGACTTCTCAGTGTTCTCGCCACCGTTTGCTGATCTGTTTACCTATTCCAATGATCCGCAGGACATGGGAAACTGCATCGACCTTGATGAGTTTCGTGGGCACTTTGAAATCCTGATTGCTGAAATGATGAGAATCATGAAGCCGGGGCGCATCGTCGCAGTTCACTGTGTCGAGCTGCTGGCCACAAAGTGGAAAGACGGACACGGCGGAGGGAAAGACTTCCCTGGCGAGATCATTCGCATGTTCTGGCACCATGGATTTATTCAGCATTCGCCACGTATCACAATCTGGAAGTCGCCAGTGACAGAGATGCAGAGGACCAAAGCGCACGGGCTGCTCTACAAAACTCTCAAGGCCGACAGCTGCGATTCTCGTGTCGGGTGCGCCGATTATCTGCTGATCTTTAAGAAGCCTGGCGAAAACCCGAATCCAGTCACAAAAGATCCAAACAAGTACCCAGTCGATTGGTGGCAGGAGGTCGCTTCTCCAGTTTGGATGACTGTGGATCAAGGCCGGGTGCTAAATAAAGACGGCGCACGCGATCAAGCGGATGAGCGCCACATTTGTCCTCTCCAGCTCGATGTCATTGATCGTGCTGTGGAGTTGTGGAGCAACGAGGGAGATCTAGTGTACTCGCCATTTACTGGGATTGGAAGCGAAGGAGTTGGAGCGCTGACGCTAAACCGCTGTTTTGTCGGCAGCGAGCTAAAGGAATCATATTTCAATCAAGCGGTGCAGAATCTGCAAAACGCGAAGAGCCAACTCACACTATTTTAACGCATGACCACCACCACCACCACCACCTACAACGCAATTGTCGCCATCGACAAACAAGGCCGCATCGGTCGCAACGGCAAGATCCCATGGAGCAGTCCGGCGGACATGCGGCACTTTGCCAGCAGGACAAAACACTCGACCGTTCTGATGGGCCGCAAGACGTTTGATTCTTTGCCTAAGCTGCTAGAGTATCGGCATCATGTTGTGCTGAGCCGCGACCCGAGACCAAACAGCAAAGACGTGACGTTTGTCACGGGTACAGAGGGCGCACAGACTGCTTGTGAGCGCAAAGGCGGCAACGTCTGGGTTATAGGAGGTGCCGAGATCTACAAGCAGTTCTTGCCGCTGTGCGAGTCCATTGTCGTCACGCACATCCCGCAAAGCTTCGACATGCGTCATGACTCGGACGTGTTCATGCCGGAGTGGGAGGACCAGTTTACTTATGGTGTTTCGGAGCAGCACGATTCATTGCGACTCGTGCGCTACTGGCGCGGTCAAAGCGTGGAGGACAAGATCATCGAGCAGATCCGGGCGCGGCAGGCTGCTGGCGCTTTGAAGTACGGCACTACGATGCGGAGGGACGACTTGAGCGTAAACGATTGGCTTCAGCACGCGAAGGAAGAGATGCTGGATGCAGCGATTTACTTGCAGAAGCTGCAAGACGTTCAGGCTCAAATCAAGCAATAGACTTTCTCTCCCAAAAACAACAACACAACACCAGAACCAGAACCAGAACCATACCATGAACGAGCTAATTCTAAGCACAAAATCACGCGAATACGCGCCTCACCCTGAAACGCAGGGACTCATCAAAGGCGTCATCGTGGACGTGACCCCACTAAAAATGATGACCACGAAATTTGGAGACAAGAATGTCTTCAAGATCGTCTACGAGACCGAGCACATCGACACAAATGGCCGCTGCGGGCTTATGTTCAGCGCACCCTATAGTCCAAGCCTGCATGAGAAATCATCGCTTAGGCGCGATCTAAAGAAGATTCGCGGGCGTGATCTGACAGCCGAGGAAGAGCGAGAGTTTCGACTTGAAGAAATCCTGATGGGTTTCGCCGTTCAACTGATCGTCACGCATGAAGAGAAGGGTGACCGCACATATGCGCAGATCAGCTTTATGCAGCCAGACAAATCCGGCGAGCCGCTGAAGCCGTCTGGCAGTTACGTGCGGGTCAAGGACAGACCCGAAAAGGAGGCGGGCGGCACATATCGCAAGGCATCGGAGGCACAAGATGACGACTCGGCTGGCCGTGAGGACTGGCAGAAGGTGAAAGTGCACATTGGCAAGTACGCAGGCCAGGAAGTCGGAGACCTGCCGGCGGACGCGATCATGGCTTTGCACGATAAGTGGATTCCAAGCATCGACCCAGTGAAGCCAAAAGCCGACGACAAGCGGCTCGATGCAGCAATCAAGCAGGCCGTGGCAATTCTCAACGCTCAACCCCAAACCACCGAGCTATTTTGAAAACCTGCCTATTTGACATCGAGACTGGCGCATTGCCGCTGGATCAGATTGAGCACCTCTGCCCGGAGTTCAAGGCGCCGGCCAATTACAAGGACGCCGCCAAGATTGCCGAGAACATCGCCGAGCAGAAAACGACGTGGATTGAGCGTGGCGCCTTGTCCGCCTTAACCGGGCGCGTGCTTGCAATTGGCCTGCGCACGGATGGCATTACAACCATCCTTCAAGACGAGGACGAAGCCAAGAACCTCCGCGCGTTCTGGGCGTGGTTGGAGGATCGAGTGCGGGAACGGAGGGCGGTCGTCGGATTTAACTCCAACAAGTTCGACATTCCGTTCCTTACGCGCAGGAGTTGGGCACACGGCATCGCCATCCCGTCAGGTGTTTACATGACACGCGGCTACGTGAATCAGAGCGTGTTTATTGACCTAGCACTTGAATGGCAATGCGGAGATCGGATGGAGTGGGTAAAGCTGGACACAGTTTGCCGCTTCTTCGGTCTTTCCGGAAAGAACGGAAACGGCAAAGAGTTTGCCGGCCTATGGGTAAACGACAGGGCCAAGGCTTTGGAATACCTTAACAATGACATGGCCATTACTGCAAAAGTAATGGAGCGGATGCTGAGCATCTCCGAGGCGCCAACGCCTGCACCCGTGGCCGCTGACCTCGACTACTAGGCCATGACCATGAAAGAAATCGCGGCTGCTCAAGCAGCCGCTGCGGCGGACGTTCAAAAAAAAACGCCGCCGCTCGTTTTGGGCGTCTTGCATCCCGTCCCGTCAAGGCCGAGGGAGTTGCCGACACGACCAGAACGACCACCTTCGCACCAGTTGCCATGCGAAGACGATCGACTACTGGCAACCGAGAACCTGACCGACGTGATTCCCAACTTTCCGCCAAAGAGCAGCGACGGGGAGAAACTGTGGAATCAAGCCTGCCTCCTGCCTCACAGCAATCTGGGGATTATTATGGCACATTCGAGCCAGACCGCGTGGATCGCGTGCTGTCGGATTGGCAAGCCGCCATTGCTTCTCTTTCCACTTCCGATGCTGGGCCGCCTTCCAGAAATGCCGCTCGACCCGCTGCTCCCGCCGGAACAGTGACGATGGCAGAAATCGCGTGGTTCCATCAAGTCAACAAACGGATGGATCTTATACCTCCCGCTTACTGCCAGACCTGCTGGGTCCGGTGGAATAAGCAACTTTGGCCGTCCTCGTGCGTGTGCACGGGGGCGGTTTCTTTGCAGTTCAGCAGCCCACGATTTTAACATGACACTCGAAACAACACCATTACCAACTGAAATCATACTCGACACCAGCCAGCAATCAGCAGTTAATACGATGCGGCGCGGACGGAACGTCTTTCTCACAGGCAACGCCGGCACAGGAAAGAGCACGGTGATTACGCAGTTCATTGCCGGAAATAAGAACTCGATCACGGTGACCGCCACTACCGGCATTGCTGCACTCAACCTGCGTGACCAGCTTTACGCCAATTCGGGTGTCAGCATGATCGCCAACACGATCTATCGGTGGTCGGGTATTGGGCTAGGGCCGCAGCCACATGAGGACGATGAACAATGCTGGGACCGCCTTTGCTGGGAAATGTCCAAGCCGCCGCTCAGCATATCAAGGAAGAATGCCTTTGAACGCATTAGAAAGTGCGAATGCTTGATCATCGACGAAATCAGCATGTTGCCTGGCCGGACGTTTCAGTTTTTGGAGTTCTTGTGCCGCAAGCTGCGCGGCAATAATTACGCCTGGGGTGGCATTCAGGTCATCTGTGTGGGGGATTTTTTGCAGCTACCGCCGGTGAGCAAGACGGGCAAGTACGACTGGGCTTTCCTAAGTTCAGCATGGAAGATGACCGATTTTGAGCACGTCGTACTTCAAAAGATCCACCGACAGAACAATGACGTTTTCAAGGATCTGCTAAACAACGTGCGCGTCGGCACGATCCAGCCGCGTCACTCCGAGATCATGGCCAAGCGTGTGGCGCGTTTTCCGCGTGCTGACTTGCTCAGGCTTTTTACGCACAACGTGCAGGTCGATAAATACAACAACATGATGTTGGAAGGCATCGAGGAGCCATTGCACGTGTACCGCATGAGCAACAGCGGCCATGCAGCCTGCGACTGGATGATCAAAAACATGCTGACGCCTGAAAAGCTGCAACTGAAGGTCGGAGCACGAGTCATGGTCACGGCTAATTTGACAGAGAAAAACAGCGGTGGAGCATTAAGGGCCGTTAATGGAAGCCTCGGCACGGTGTGCGACTGCGAAAGCGACGAAGTAACGGTCAAGCTGGACTCCGGAGACTTCCTGCATGTAGACGATTACAAATGGAACATTGACCCAAGTGACGACACCCAAGGCTGGGTCATGCAAATCCCGCTCAAGCTCGCATGGGCGGCCACCATTCACAAAAGCCAAGGGCTCAGCCTCGATTCTGCACTGATCGACGTTCGAGCAACACGAGAGCCGGGACAGACATACGTCGCACTCAGCCGGGTGCGCTCTCTAGCCGGTTTGTATTTGAAGGACGTTTTCAAAGGCGTCTGGGTATCGCAGGAAGCCATTCAGTTCACAAAATCCATTTCACAGTCATGATCACTATCGAAAATTCACACCCGCAGGAGGCCGAGGTTGCAGGCACAGCCGAGGCGCAAATCACATGGTTTCCGGAGGCAACCGCGGTTACGCCGGTTCGCACTGGATCGCTGCAGGAATACATCCACCAATGCAGGAGCGGCACGTATCAAGACATCGTGCTGAAGATCCGGCAGGCGGCAGCCGCAAACGAGACAGCCAAAATGGGAATGCTCAAAAGGCGCCTGCCGGCGGCCACCTTGTCTTGCAGTATGGTCAGCCGCTCCAAGAACGCGCCAATACGGGCGCGGACGCACAGCGGGTGGTTGCAGTGCGACTTTGACGGCAAAGAGAACCTAGGCCTATTGCAAGACGAAATACGGGCACGCTTGCAGGCCGACCCGCACGTCGGCGCCGTGTTTGTCGGGCCGTCCGGCGTTGGCATTAAATGCGCCGTTCGTATCGACGGAACGCGGCACCTTGCCAGTTTTAACAGCGCCAAGGAATACTTTGCCAAGGAATACGGGCTGCAACTCGATAAAGCCTGCAAGGACATTGAGCGCCTGTGCTTTCTATCATTCGACCCGGAGGCATGGTGCCGGCAAGGAGGAACGCAGGTTCTGCCAGTGACGGAAGAAGCGGAGAAGGAGGTGGTGCGCGCCAAGCCGAAGAACGCCGACATCACGCCATTTGCAGCCGAACAGCACGATATGAGCATCTCGGATGTCCGGGAGATCCTGACGTATCTACCGAAGCGACCGGACTACGATACTTGGCTGCGAGTTGCATCTGGCGTGTTTAGCGTGCTACCGCTAGGCGCTGCATGTGCAGTGCTGAACGAATGGGCGCCGGAGGAGCACCCTGGGGAGTACGAGAAGAAGCACAAGAACCGCCTGAAGAACGTCACGATCCGGACGGTTATTCACTACGCGCAGCAGCACGGGTTTGACGCACGAGCAGCAGCAAAGCGCAAGACGTGGATGGGGCGCCTGCTTTTCGGTGACACGGGTGCTTCTCATTCGGATCTACTGGATGGAGATCCGGCGCCACCGGATCTGACCGACGAAGAAAGGCAGGTCGTCGGTGAGGACGGCGGCATGGACTTGGAAAGTGTCCTAAAACTTTACACTCGGGAACAGGTCGGTGACGCGACAGTTTTTCTGAGGAGCGGCTGCAATGACTTTGCATACGACCCGTTGTCGCAGGTTTGGCGGAAGTACGCGGAGAATACCGGACTTTGGACGAAGGACAGCGTGGGGAGCACGATCCACGACATGTCCGCTCGCATCATCTCAGCCTATGATGTGCTGATCAGCACAGCGGAGGCCGAGGCAAAAGCGGCCAAGAACAAGGAAGTGACGAAAGCCAACATGGCCGAGATCCAGCAGATGCGCCAACGCTGCGGCAGCTTGCAAAAGGCGCCTTACATGGCCAACGTGCTTGGGCTGGCACAACGCTTTGATCGGTTGTGCCGGCCAGCGACAGAGTATGACCAGCAGAGGCACTTGCTCGGGCTCAAGAATGGCGTGTGCGTGGATTTTAAGGAGAAGAAGGTGCGGCCAACCGAACGGGCCGATCTACTCAGCGTGGCGTGTCCAGTCGTCTACGATGCTGACGCAACGTGTCCATACTTTGATGCGTTTATCGAGCGCGCATTCGGTGGAGACGCCGACATGATCGAATACTGGTGGCGGATCGTCGGCTACAGCCTGACCGGCTTCGTCGATCATGATGCGCTCTTTTTCTGCTACGGTCTGGGAGCAAACGGCAAGAGCACAGGTCTAATGGCGCTCCGGTATCTCTTGGGTGACCAGCTAAGCACTATGGTGGATGTGAACACGCTTCTCGGCACAAGTGGCGATGCAACCATGGATTACAAAAAGGCGATGCTTGAAGGAAAACGCCTGATCATTACGGACGAGCTGCCAGACAATAAGAAAATCAATGAAAGCATGGTCAAAGGGCTGCTAGGCGGAGAGGACATCGTAGCGCGTAGGCCGTATGAACGTCCTTATACGTTCTCACCGACGCACAAGATCTGGATGGTCGGCAATCACAAGCCGAAGATTTCAGGCGTGGATCACGGCATCTGGCGCCGCATTCACCTCATTCCGTGGGAAGTGACAATTCCGGTGGCCGAGCGTAAACCGCGGTCGGAGATCTGGGACATTTTCAAGAAGGAGCTGCCTGGCATGTTGCTGCGTGCCATTGATGGGTATTTGGATTTTGAGGAGCGGGGCGGGCTGTGTCCGCCGGCTATGGTCAAGGCCGCAACCGAAGAATACCGCATGGAGGAGGACAGCCTGCAACAGTTCATGAGCGAACGGGTGATCGAAATGCCGGGCGCGCACTTTCCGATGCGTGACCTTTTCACCGAATACAAGAATTGGTGCACCGCCTCCGGCGAGACCTCGGTTGTGGATACTGCAAATAAGCTCACAAGAGCACTCAAACAAGCGCCTTATAATATTTCCATTAGCTATGACAGTTCAAAGGTAAATGTCATGCAAAACCGCATTTTGAGGAGCTAAAATGGCAATTCCCGGTAAACCGGTAAATCCGGCAAAGATTCCCAACCTTTTTATATTTTGGCCACTTTCATTTTGGCCAAATTCCTAAAAGCCTAGGAATACAGCCTTCGTTTACCGGTTTACCGTAATACTATCTCTTCTCTTTATAAAGAAAAGAGAGATTATAGTAAATAGAGGGGGCTTTTGCAGGTTAGGCCGGATTTTGCCGTTTTTGCCTTTGCGGAGCACTGCCTTTTCTCTCGTGTAGCGCCGCGATTTTCCGCAACGTTTTTTGATAGTAGTGCTAATGATCACTGTCTAATTGAGTTAAAAAAACCATACCACAATTAAGGAACTATAATGAAGGAAGAAACTAGAAAAGAGCCAACACAATACGCTTTGAGGATGGAAAAACGCCGTCTTGCTAGTGCGGCCAGAGTGCAGGACCTGCTGGATAAGGCGGATAAGGCGCAACAAGAACGCGAAGACGCTTCTCTGCTGAGACAGCGCGAAAAAGCCGCGATTGAGCGCGAATTGGCGAAAATCACGCAACCTGCCGACAAGGCGCAGTTTGCAGTGCACAAAAAGCTAGTGCTGCAAGCGACCGCCAAAAACAAAGCAGGGAAGGCCGTAGGAGAGTGGACAGACCTCGATGCAAGACATTACGGCCAGACGGTCAAGAACGGCCTAGAAATGGCAATGTGGGCCAAATACAAGGGCAGCAGCGGACACGCTCACCGGATCGTGGAAAGAACCGACGTAGTGCTGGTTATGCCGGGAGAATTGCGGTGGAAGAAGTAGACACAAAAAAACCCCTACCAGCACTCACTGGTAGGGGCTCCCCTTTTCCTAAACGTCCATTTTCCAGACTACGGAAAAAGAGCACCATCGGGCTCGGTGTCAAGAGCGATGCGCGGCAATAGCTCGCTATCCTCGGTGTCTTGGCGTTGGATCGGGCGAGCAGGCCGATCTGGCGGTGGAGCGATGAAGATGGGTGTGTCGCTGGCCGGCGTATCGTAAGGGTGCAGGAACACGGTCGGCTGCCGGTCGGTGAGGCGGGCTTCAAGGCTGATGATCCATGTGAAGCTTGATGCCTGGGTGATCATGAGGGTGACGAGGATGATGTTTTTCATATTGGTGTTGTGGTGGTGGGTAGTGGAAGAAGTGGGAGGGGTTTGATGGGTCCGCTTACTTGCGGTACTCGCGGTAAACCGTGCCGTCTGGCAGCGTAACGGTCCGGGCTGCTGTGTGTGGCATATTGGCTGTGGCGCGCCAGCCGTCGTCGGTCATTTTGATCGAATCAAACTTGACCCATGTTTTAGGCCAGCCAATCCAAGCGACCTGAGCGCGTCCGTCTTTGATGGCAATTACTTTGCCGATGCGTGGCGAATAATAGGAAGGCTTTTTGATGTGCTGGACTGTGGAGCCGATAGTGAGTGGTGTTGTTTGCATGTAGTTACTATACTCTATCAGGGGATAGACGCAAGCACTTATTTAATCATTTTTACATTTTTTATGAGTGCATCAATGAGCAGTAGCTGCACCCACACGGGTGGCTCGCTCGCGTGCTGTTCGTATTTCTGGAGCATTCGCAATGGCATCTCGGGGATGAGTCGGGCGCACTGCGACTGGCTCAATCCATACGTGCGACGGATGGCGATGAGGGTTTGGCCTAGCGTCTCGGTGGTGGTAGTGGTCTTGGTCATGAGTTGGTGACTGTACGCTGATAGGGGATGTGGTCAACAGTCAATGGGCATGGGAGGCATGGGGCATTCAGGGTTTTTGACTTGAATAGTGTTCAATTGACCAAGCTCAACCCTATAATATTCAGAAATGTTAATAATTACCATAAATACCATAATTACCATACCCACCATAAGGAATCTTTTACACTTTTGGTTCCGGACAGGTTTCCGCCTCGCG
>Ga0208923_1000168_pt1:5000-12500 | contig 15842 bp, 13 predicted proteins | sample ColrivemetaGS575_FD_187620 | JGI IMG/M metagenome (GOLD analysis project Ga0208923, IMG submission 187620) | Estuarine microbial communities from the Columbia River estuary - Freshwater metaG S.575 (SPAdes) (version 2) | ecosystem: Environmental > Aquatic > Marine > Intertidal zone >...
ACACAACTAGGGACTGATGATCGGCCGGAAGTCTACTCCTACAGTACGGGTGGTAGCCCAAAGCTGTGTGACATACTTCCACTTGTCCCAACCTTCTGTGGCCCATACGAACACACCCTAGTGCATGCACAGCTACCATAACCGGTGAACAACTGCACGCAAACGAGGTCTCAGCTTCACGCTAGATCCTCACTGCACACCCTCGTTACCGCTAGGAAGCCCTGCAAGCACTACTCTACGCACCCGTATTCACAGCTGCACCAAAATGGCAACCAGCTCGAACACGTCGCTGCGTCAAAGTTCCGTACGATTTCTACGTATCACGAACCTACCCACGTCGCCTACAAACCAGCCCACGGCAAGCGCTCCGAAGAACAACTGCGCCTGGGCTACACACCTAGCGATATATAGGCCCATCTCTGAACACCACACCAGACCAACCTACTACGTACTGACACATACACATTCGCGTCAGACATTTCGGCCGCTCTTTCAACAGTACGGACACATGTTGCGCGTACTACCCGGTTTGACGGCCAGACTTACGTCTAGCTGTGGTGTGAGCACAGCCAACTCGAGTTTCGTACTGCGTACGAAATCGAATTCGACTGCTCTCATCTTCTCCACAATAGCATAGGATGGCAGTTCGAGCCAGCGGACACCTCACTAAATCACCTCACTAAATCAAGGTACGTACCACACGCACCTACGTATCTATTTCACCTCACTAATTCAAGGTACGTACCAGACGAACGTACGTACCTACGTACGTATTTTTTACTCTCTCTCTATTCTGTAGAGCCGAGACTCTCTCTCTAGCTAGAGAGAGAGGGAGAGGGAGTAGAGAGCGAGAGAGAAGAGCGAGCGAACAGAACTCAACAGTACAGTACTACACACAGTATCATACGTAGTACGTACGATAGTACACGCGCCTCGCTAAATAATCAAGCTACGTACACAGCTACACGTATCTACCGTACCAGACATACGTATGTACTGTATGAGTGAGAGACGAGCGAGCGAGCGAGCGGATACATCCCGGTACTCTAATAGTACCGTACTACTGTACTACGGTACTACGGTATGATGCTACTACGTACGTGGTACTATCATACAACCTCACTGCTACTACCGTACGGTATATACCGTAGTACCTACTACTAGGTAGATAGATAGAGGAGGTAAGGACGTCACGTACGTGAAGTATTTTACTCTCTCTCTGACCTCTACGTACTTACGTAAGTGAAGGAGAGCGAGTGAGGGAGTCAGTCGCGACGCGACCGATCGAGCGGATAGCTCACTATTTCAACAGCCAACAATTCATTACTAAGTACCATTACATGGAACATTTTAAAAAATAAAATCATCATTGAAAAGATGTGATGTGATCCAAAAAATTAGCTGCTGCTCTTTCTTGTTTATTTAGACCTAGAATAACAAAAAGATAATTTGTAGTAGTTGAAAATGAAGCACAAGAAAACTGAAATAGACAGTAAGAAGTTGCCTTACTTTCTGTGCCAAAGACAATCTTTGAAGAAATCATGATTGAAAAATATGATATGATCAAAAAATTAGCTTATTTTTATTTTTATTTTTAGATCTAGACTAGTGGGGGGGGGGAATAATTGGATCATAAAAACAGGCACAAAACAATCAGAACGGTCCCATATAACTTACTTTGTTGCACAGCAGAAATGACCTTTTTCGAGAAATCATCATTTACAAAAACCTAAATGAGTCAAGAAATTAGCTGGCAATCATTATTGTTATATTTAGACATGGGTGAAGAAAAAAATTGAACTGATTGGACATGTAGAACTAGAGAAACTTAAACAGAAAGTGTGACATAGCATCTTTTTTGTGAAAAGAAAGGAAGGATTTTGAAGAAATCCTCCATAAAAAGTTTATAAGAGTCAAAAAAATTAGCTGATGGCAATCATTTTTGTTATGAGAAACAAAGAAAAATTGAATGGATTGGACATGTAGAACTAGAGAAACTTAAAGTAAAGTCATCCAATTCAATTGAAGAGGGAACTCCATTCGATGTCTATTGAAACCACTGTATCAATGTATATTGAATGGAATCCAACTGATTACTTCAAAGGAATTGCAATATTCTTTGATATTTCAATGGGATTGAATGGAATCCCACTATGTATCAATGTAAAATATAAGAGAAAGTCATTCAATTCAATTTAAGAGGGAGCTCCATTCAATATTGAATGAAATGTCATTGATTAATTCAAATGAATCCCAATGATCTTTGATATTTTAACTGGATTGAATGGAATCCCACTATGTAACAATGTATTCCCAATTAATCTTGAAAGGAAATCATTCAATAAACTTAAACAGAAAGTGTGACATAGCATCTTTTTTGTGAAAAGAAAGGAAGCATTTTGAAGAAATCCTCCATAAAAAGTTTATAAGAGTCAAAAAAATTAGCTGATGGCAATCATTTTTGTTATGAGAAATAAAGAAAAATTGAATGGATTGGACATGTAGAACTAGAGAAACTTAAAGTAAAGTCATCCAATTCAATTGAAGAGGGAACTCCATTCAATGTCTATTGAAACCACTGTATCAATGTATATTGAATGGAATCCAACTGATTAATTCAAAGGAATCGCAATATTCTTTGATATTTCAATGGGATTGAATGGAATCCCACTATGTATCAATGTAAAATATAAGGGAAAGTCATTCAATTCAATTTAAGAGGGAGCTCCATTCAATATTGAATGGAATGTCATTGATTAATTCAAATGAATCCCAATGATCTTTGATATTTCAATGGGATTGAATGGAATCCCACTATGTATCAATGTAAAATATAAGGGAAAGTCATTCAATTCAATTTAAGAGGGAGCTCCATTCAATTTTGAATGGAATGCCATTGTTTAATTCAAATGAATCCCAATGATCTATGATGTTTTAAGGGATTGAATGGAATCCCACTATGTATCAATGTATATTCAATAATCTCAAAAGGAACCTTTGTAAATTCACTGATATATTGAATTGAATCCCCAAGCAGCCACCAAATAAAAGGGAAAGTCATCCAATTCAATTGAAGAGGGAACTCCATTCGATGTCTATTGAAACCACTGTATCAATGTATATTGAATGGAATCCAACTGATTAATTCAAAGGAATCGCAATGATCTTTGATATTTCAATGGGATTGAATGGAATCCCACTATGTATCAATGTAAAATATAAGGGAAAGTCATTCAATTCAATTAAGAGGGAGCTCCATTCAATATTGAATGGAATCCCACTGATTAAGTCAAATGAATCCAAATGATCAATGAGAATTCAACTGGATTGAATGGAATCCCACTATGTAACAATGTATTCCCAATTAATCTTAAAAGGAAATCATTCAATTCAATTGAAGAGGGAGCTCCATTCAATTTTGAATGGAATGCCATTATTAAATTCAAATGAATCCCAATGATCTATGATATTTCAATGGGATTGAATGGAATCCCACTATATATCAAATGTATATCCAATTAATCTTTGTCAGTTAACTGATACATTGAATTGAATCCCCAAGCAGCCACCAAATAAAAGCGAAAGTCATCCAATTCAATTGAAGAGGGAACTCCATTCGATGTCTATTGAAACCACTGTATCAATGTATATTGAATGGAATCCAACTGATTAATTCAAAGGAATCGCAATGATCTTTGATATTTCAATGGGATTGAATGGAATCCCACTATGTATCAATGTAAAATATAAGGGAAAGTCATTCAATTCAATTAAGAGGGAGCTCCATTCAATATTGAATGGAATCCCACTGATTAAGTCAAATGAATCCAAATGATCAATGAGAATTCAACTGGATTGAATGGAACCCCACCATGTGTCAATGTATTCCCAATTAATCTTGAAAGGAAATCATTCAATTCAATTGAAGAGGGAGCTCCGTTCAATTTTGAATGGAATGCCATTATTAAATTCAAATGAATCCCAATGATCTATGATGTTTCAATGGGATTGACTGGAATCCCACTATGTATCAATGTAAAATATAAGGGAAAGTCATTCAATTCAATTGAAGAGGGAGCTCCATTCAATATTGAATGGAATCCCACTGATTAAGTCAAATGAATGTAGGGTATTCTTTCCCCCGCCAGCCCTCTGGCGTACGGCACTGTAATACTGTATCTCTGCACTGTACTCTACTACCGGCAGTAGTACTAAAAGTGCTGCGTACCTGGACAACCTTTTGCAATCGTGTACGGTAATACTACGGTACCAGCACGCACCGGTATCATACTTCTGTAAAACTTTGTACGAAGTACTACTGTATGTAGCGCTTGCACGCTCTACCGATAGACACCATCACGGTACGTAGTACAGTAGTATGATACCCGGCCACCGCCGCCCACGCACCTCTACACGATTCCTACCATACTAATAAGGATATAATTATGCAGCCGCCAGGCAAGGAACACAAAAAACGACAACAACAAATATCATAAGATGAATGGGGTGCGGTGCTCTAGCAGTACGGTACCGTAGTACTAAAAGAACAAACTATCTGCAAATGATCTAACAATCACCCTACTCTGCTACTTATCACTTTTGATAAATCATATTGATGCTTCAATAATTATTTCCTATGGCAATCTATGACAATAACTCCATACATATTGAATGGAATTCAATTAATTATACTGGATGGAATTTCAAACCATGTCATAAATTTATGGAAAGTAACATCAAGTGAATTCTATCCATATTTTCAAATCGATACAAATTGAACTATGTATGTACCACTGATACAGTCTGAAATTTCCACTGTGGTCAATTCTTCATAACAATTTATCCTGTTGCGAATCTATGTGACTCTATCAAGAGGCCTATATCGGAGAAAATTCAACTTGAAATTATTGATGACACTGCCATCAAGGGGAACTTTAATCCCTGTTAGTTCTTTGACCCCATGTATCTGAATAGGACTTCATAAGAATTCAAATAACGATAGTGAATGGAATCTCAATCCTTACTTGTTTGGGAATCTATCACAAATCGTTATTAAATGGATTTAATAATGGTTTCTATTTATTGCTATTGAACTAGTTTTATTGAGTGGAAGTCTCATCCTCATTGATTCTTCAAACCCCTGTATATAAAAGGGAAATCCAAGAACACATTGATATTGAGTGGTGTTCTTTTTGCAATCAAAGGAGCAGCTGATAATCATGGAAATTTCTATATGTATCAATTCTTCAAATGCCTTGATATTGTTTGTGTACAAAGGAACAGCTGATAATGGTGGGAATTTATATTCATATTCAATTCTTCATATACATTTATTTCTTCAGAATCTATGGAAATATAAGTATTCAATGGTACATAATTTGAATTCATGGGAGCATCATCACAAAATAAAAGTCCCATCTTAGTCCAAGTCATGAGACTTAACTGCTATGCTGCAAAGCAAAGGCCCTCCTGGGTTTTCTTGTGAAAAATTCCAAATATATTAATCTTCAATGTACTTGAGCATAAAATCTTATGACCTATGCTTCTTTGACACCGCTATGAAACAACATTTGAGAATACAAGACTTTTCTATATGCAGTGATGTGTTCATTAGTAGGAACTACAAAATTGTCTGTTAGCCTTTTTCTTTAGAGGTATAACATAGTTGCAGTACATACTGAGGAATCTGCTACAACTCATGCACCTTCTGTAAGTAGTCATGACTTTGAAGGTCTCCTTGTAGCTTGTAGAGCAAAGGAAATTCCCTAAAGTTTAATAAGATGGTGTTAGAACTTGATTCAAGTATGTAACCAAAGGCGCAAATTCTTCACTAGAGGGGTCGAACCCTGGAAAATCATTTACCTGGTGGTTCATGCAATCCACCTTCCCAAATCTGTTGGAGCTCCTGAAAATAATTATTCAAGTTCAAAAGGAAACATACCTGAAGTGGAATGGCATTCCCTTCTTAACTCCTCCTGTTAGTTTAATTCAAGCACCAACAACTTTATTTTATCAGATTTTAATATTTTAATGCTACAATTTCTCCTCTTCATTAACAATATAAAAAACATCTCTTGTCACTAATGCAGGAGGAATAATTGCTGTGACAAGTAATTAGCATTAACCCAATCAACACTATATATATAAATATATATATATATATATATATATATATATATATACCATTCTATAGTTATACTTTGTCATGGGAGGAAGTGGCGCGGCCATTATGGCATGCAATACCATGCATCTGGCATCCCACCATCGTTTGCTCCAAAAGTTCACTGGTTACACAAGAAACCTTGAGTAGAACTTTGAACAAACGACAAAATCTTCGCAGCTGTGGATGCAGCAATGCCCAAGTTAGTCTCAAGGTACCAACAGGACGTATGGCCAATGGTTGCCTAATAGGAACTGATATACACTATTGTAATACTTCAGCTCTTCTTCAACCAACTAAACCTTGTACAGGGCAGCAACCTCCTGCCTTGTGGAAGCTTGGAAATCTAACAAGAACATAAAACATACCAATTGATATTTTAAATCAAATACAATTTGAAATATTGAATGGAAAGATTCTGAGTGGAATTTCATTCAGAATCAATTCTTTAGATCCACTAATTCCTTGTGGGAATCAGAGAGGGCAGTTAAAATAATCATTTGTTAGTATTTCCCTTGGGAATCTAATAAGTACTTCATACATATTGAATGCAATTCAACTAATGATAGTGATTCAGGAATCAATTCTGACTGGAATTTATATTCATATCAATTCTTCAAAAATACTGATTCCTATGAGCATCTATCCAAATTGAAAATGTTGACATTGAATAGAATATAATTTGAATACATGGCAACATATCCTTACAAAGTAAAAGTGCTATTATTTAAAGTAGAGCAATGGAAAGATTGATATTGAAATAAACAATAAGTGATAGTGAAATGAATTTAAGTCCAAATAAATTCTTCAGATTGCTTTATTCATTTGGGAATCTATCTCAAAATTGGTATTGAATGGATGTAAGAATGGGTTTCTATTAGAAATCTAAGTCTTATCCCTATTGATTCTTCAAATCCCATAAATTTGAAAGGCAATCCAAGGACGCATTATTGCTCTCCAATGAACATCTATTTGTAATAAAAGGAAAAACTGATTGTACTAGAAATTCTATCTCCATGTCAATTCTTCACCCATATGTTCATTCCTTCAAGAATCTATCAAAAATAGATATTGAATGGTACATTTATTAAATAAACGGGAACATCATTACAAAGCGAAACTCCCATCTTTGTCCAAGTCTTTAGAAGGATATCCATGGAAATTTTGGTATTGAATGGAACTCCATTAACAAATGAACAACAAATGACGGAGAATTTCAGTCCATATCAATTAATTCTTGAACTCAATGCTTTCCTTTTGGGAACCTATCAGAACTGATACTTTCTTTTCTATTAGCCCTCCACATTTTGAATTGGAAGTCTATTTGAAAACTATTGGAA
>Ga0208923_1000169_pt1 | contig 15840 bp, 16 predicted proteins | sample ColrivemetaGS575_FD_187620 | JGI IMG/M metagenome (GOLD analysis project Ga0208923, IMG submission 187620) | Estuarine microbial communities from the Columbia River estuary - Freshwater metaG S.575 (SPAdes) (version 2) | ecosystem: Environmental > Aquatic > Marine > Intertidal zone > Estuary ...
ATTGTTCATGATAGAGATTTCAACATTGATTACTTCGGTTATAAGACCTTGGAAAGAGCTTATTTACTGAAGATTGATGGTTTACCAGCAGAAACACCTCAGCAGATGTATATGCGTGTTAGTGTTGGTATTTGGGGCGATAATTTGGAAATGGTACAGAAGACATATGAAATGATGTCTCAAGGACTATTTACTCATGCTACTCCTACACTTTTTAACGCAGGAACTAATAAGCCTCAGTTATCATCTTGTTTCTTACTCGATATTGAAGATTCTATTGAAGGTATTTACAAGACACTTTCTGACTGTGCTTATATTTCCCAAAATGCTGGCGGGATTGGATTAAATATTCATAAGGTCCGTGCTAAGGGTAGTTATATTAAGGGTACTAATGGAACATCTAATGGCATTATTCCTATGCTTAAGGTATTCAATGAGACCGCTAGATATGTTGACCAGGGTGGAGGCCGTAGAAAAGGCTCTATTGCTGTATACCTTGAGCCTTGGCATGGTGATATCTTTGACTTCTTAGATCTTCGCAAAAACAACGGCAAAGAAGAACTACGTGCAAGAGATTTGTTCCTTGCTTTGTGGATTCCTGATTTGTTTATGAAGCGTGTAGAAGAAGATGGTGTTTGGTCACTATTTTCACCTAATGAAGTTCCTGGTCTGATTGATGCATATGATACTCCTGACCATAAAGCTTTCACCGAGCTATATGAAAAGTATGAATCAGAAGGTAAAGCTATGCGAGTTGTTAAGGCTCGTGAATTGTGGGATAAAGTACTTGATTCACAGGTTGAAACTGGTACTCCATACATGCTTTATAAGGATGCATGCAACTATAAATCTAACCAAAAGAATCTTGGAACTATCTATAGTAGTAATTTGTGTTGCGAAATTATTGAGAAAAGCAGCAAAGAAGAAACTGCTGTATGTAATTTAGCATCTATTGCTTTATCTAAATTCGTAACCATTCCATCAGGCAAGGTACGTGAGAAAGATAAGAAGCTTCGTAAGTATGATTTCCAGAAGCTTTATGATGTTACATACCAAGCGACAGTTAATCTTAACAGAGTAATTGATATCAACTATTATCCTACTCCAGAGACTGCTACATCTAATAATCGTCATCGTCCTATCGGATTAGGAGTGCAGGGTTTAGCTGATACATTTGTTATGCTAGGTCTCCCTTTTGAATCTGAAGAAGCACAAAAGCTAAATAAGGATATCTTTGAAACTATCTATTTTGCTGCTCTAACTGCTTCTAATGATTTGGCTAAGATTCATGGTAGCTATTCATCGTTTGAAGGTTCGCCAACATCAGAGGGTATTCTTCAATATAACCTTTGGGGATTGACAGAAAATGATTTGTCGAAAATGTGGGACTTTGTTTCTCTAAAGGAAAAGATTAAGTCTCATGGTCTAAGAAATTCATTACTTGTTGCTCCAATGCCAACAGCCTCTACTGCTCAAATTTTAGGTAACAATGAAGCATTTGAACCGTTTACAGCATTGATCTATAAGAGAAATACTTTAAGCGGAGAATATGTAGTTATCAACAAGCATTTAGTAGAAGATCTTTATAATCTTGGATTATGGAGCGATTCTATTAGACTTAAGTTGATTTCTGAAAGTGGGTCTGTGCAAAACATTCCTGAAATTCCAACAGAGATTAAAGAAGTATATAAGACTGTCTGGGAGATGAAGGGTAAGGTTTTAATTGATATGGCTAGAGATCGTGGTTATTTTATTGATCAATCACAATCATTTAATCTATTCATGCAAGAACCATCTCACAGCAAGCTTTCTTCTGCTCATTTCTATGGATGGAAGCAAGGTTTGAAGACAGGTATGTATTATTTACGTACTAAGTCTAAAACTACTGCTCTAAAGGGCTTAGGTGTGGATCTTTCTACTATTCAGAATACTACACCAAATAAGGTAGCGGAAATGCCAATGACCGAATTCAATCCTGAAGAATTTGCAGGTAAGGTTTGTTCAATCGATAATCCGGATTGTGAAGCGTGTTCTTCTTAATCTAAAAAAATATTATAATAAAAAGGGTATACTTGAATAAGGTGTACCCTTTTTTCAATTATGGATAAAAAATATATTTATGTATTATCTCAATCTCATATCACAGGTTATAAGGTTGGATATACTAATGATGTTTCACGAAGGTTAAAAGAACTTCAATATATGACAACATCACCTGGCCCTTTTAAATGTGAATTTTTATATGAGGTTAGTGATCCGAGATTTGTTGAGGCAAATATTCATAAAGTTCTAAATGAATATCGTACATATAATCGTAAAGAATTTTTCAATATTGACTTGCGGACGATTGTAAAAGTGATAAAATCATTTCCAGGAGAAGTAATAAATCTTCCTCTACTAAAGAAAGATGAAACTACAATCGGAAAGAAGGAAATCGATTTGAACAGCTTTGATATACGAAAAGAACTTTATAGAATGTTTAAAAAGCTTTGCGATGGTGGGTTAACTACAAGAGAGGCTGAAGCTGCTATGGGATTGAGCCGTAGAAGCTATTATAGGTACAAGAAGATTTATGGCTAAGAAAGATAAGCTTGAAGAAAGAAACCTGAAGATCCTAGATGCTTCAATTAAAGAAGATGAAGGAACAGAAGAATCACCTAGAGTTGTAAAATCTTTATGGCTTCTTTTACAGGATGTAGAGACAGAAAATGTTTTTAGTAGCATTTTGACTTTAGATGACATTCGTAGTATTACTGGGATGGATAGAGATTTACAGGGAAGAGAATTATATAATCTTGCCACTGCTTTAAGATCAAGAGAAGCACCTGTAAAATTAATCATCAATCCTAATAACAATGAAATTAAACCGGAGACAATTAATGAGAAAGCAGAAGAGTGAAGAAGTGGTAGAAATTAAGTCGTTTAGAGAGAATGTTACTTTTCCAACAAAATCTACAACGAATGCTGCAGGATATGATGTATATGCCTGGTGTTTAGATTGTTATGATGGACAATTGCTAGTAACTGCAAATGATACTAAACTTATCAAAACAGGCCTAAATGTAAATATTCCTAAGGGATATGAAGTACAGGTTCGTTCTAGATCTGGATTAGCAGCTAAGAATGCAGTAGTAGTATTGAATTCTCCAGGAACGATCGATTGTGATTTTACAGGTGAGGGAGAGAACTTTGAAGTTAAGGTTATTCTTCATAATCACTCAAAGAATGGTTTTGTAGTTAAGCATGGAGATAGGATTGCTCAACTAGTAATTTGCAAGCTTCCAGAGATTGATTTTAAGGTAGTAGAAGAATTCTCATCTACTGCTAATGAAGATCGTGAAGGTGGTTTTGGGAGTACTGGAGTTTGATGTACCCAGAGTTTAAAAAGTTCGTAAATCTTATTGGACATGATATTACGATTTCTGGACATGCAACTCTACCTAAGTCTGATAATCCATGTCGTGTAGAAACTGAACAAATGATTATTGGTAAATTAGCTGGTATTCCTATTGCTAAAACAAACTTCCTAAAACTAGTAAACTTACCAGATCCAGAAGATGGAACTTATTATATTGTAAGTAGACTTTGTATGGATTATATACCATTTGGAAGAGAAGATGTATTTTGTGTAGATACAGGCCCCACTTCGATCAGAGATGTAAATGGTCAGGTTGTTGCTGTAACACAGCTTAGTATTTGACAATATAACCTACTGGAAACGGTAGGTTTATATTTTTAAAGGAGTTATAATGGAAAACGAATATCAAGAATCTACAGAATTATATAATCTAGCAAAACAGATACAAGAAAAATATTTTGCTTATGTAGGTTATGTAGACTTAGAAATTATTTATTTTGCTGAGATTATTGGTTTTAAATCAAGAAAATCATCTGTTAATATTATGAGTGGAACATCTTCTGCTTGGGTCCGTAATCTTTTGAATATGAATTCCAATAGAGCTAAAGTATATTGCATGGCTGTATTTAGTGACGAATGGACTGAAATACCACAAGCTAAAAAAGAATGGCTAGTATTTAAGATGTTGTATGCTGTTTCCCCTGATTTGAGCGGAAAAATTCGTTCTCCAGATGTTATGGATTATGGTTTTATTTTGGAATATATGATAAAGTCAGGAGTAGGACCATATTGGGAAATGAGAGATGATGTGCCTTCTCTGTTAAAAGGGGATGCTTTACATATTCCATTACCTCCGGAAGATCAAGAATGATTTCACTATATAATAAATACAGACCAGACAATTTTGATAATGTAGCCCAGACACATATTGCTGAAATATTTAAGGCACAAATAGTTAAGAATAGAACTTCACATGCTTATCTATTGTCTGGTCCTCCCGGTACAGGCAAAACAACATTAGCAAGATTAATTTCCATGGCTCTTCTATGTGATAAAAGATCTTCTAATGATCCAAACCCTAATCCGTTAAGTCAATCATCTATACTTATCAAAGAAGATAGGCATAGAGACGTTATTGAAATTAATTGTGCTGTTAATAATGGCGTAGATCATATTCGTGAAAATATAGCTGAGAAATTGCGTATTCAACCTGTTATGGGAGAATATAAAATTTACATATTAGACGAAGCACATATGTTATCAACCTCTGCTCAAAATTCATTATTAAAAATAGTAGAAGAACCACCTAGTTATGTAAAGTTCTTTTTCTGTACCACTGATGCTAACAAAGTATTACCAGCGATTAAAACAAGATGCCAGAATTTCAATCTTAAAAAAGTAAGTGAAAAAGATATTAATAACATTTTATTAAATGTCTGTGAACAAGAAAATTTAGATTTTGAACCTTCTGCTATAACATTAATTTCTAAAACAGCCAATGGAAGTGTAAGAACAGGCTTGTCTATCTTAGAACAACTATCAACTATTGGTATAACTGATAATAGTGTTAGAGATATTTTAGGAAGAAGTCCCAAAAATATATCTATTTTACTATTGGAAGCAATAGTATCTAAGAATAGATCTAAGGTTTTTCGGACTATCGATGCCAGTCATATTGAAGGTAGGGATCTTACGGGTATTTTGGAGGATTGTTCAAGGCTCTTAATGGAAACAGTATCTTACAAGTTACTAAAAACTCCAATAGAAATGCAAGACCAAGATCTACTATTCCTTAAGGATTTGTCTGGTAAATACTTATTATTTCTAACTGAGGAACTTTGGAATATTATAAATAAGATACGGCAAAATGTAGCTGAAGATATCATTGTTAAGACAGGGATGTTGAAGCTTATTGATAAAGTTGCAGAAATAGCAACATAGTAAGTTGTCTTGTGCCGTTGAGGAATTAGAATTGGCACAGGAAGATTTTAGAATTGTTAGAATCGTAAATAAAGCTAAAAGGGGCGACCAACATGCATTTAATAAATTGCTAAAAATGGTAGAGCCTGACTTAAGAAAATTAGCTAATCACTTCTTTATAGCTGGGGCTGACAAAGAAGATGTAATGCAAGAATTAAGATTAGGCGTAGTCAAAGCTGTAAATTCTTATGATTCTACAAAAGATACATCATTTAAGAATTTCTGCGTTAATCTTGTATGTAAGAGACATTTAGCTACTGCAATATCATCAGCAAGAAGAATGAAAAATTCAATATTAAATGATTCTGTTAGTTTAGATGCTCCCTTAGTATTAAGTGATGATGGTACTTTTCAAACATTATCAGATTATATCCCTGATAGACCTAACGCTTTAGATGAAGCTAAAGATGTTGATTTATTAGATGAGATTGTTATTAGAGAAGAACTACAAGAAACAGCTGGATTATTAAAAGAAAAGCTGACCCCATTAGAAGAAGATATATTCACACATTATGGTTATAATTCTTCCTACAAAGAAATATCACAAGCTTTAGATGTTCCAGCTAAATGTGTAGATAACGCATTGACAAGAATTAGAAAGAAAGCAACCGAAGTCTATACTATTTATAAGGAAGCTAATCAAAAGTTCGAAGGCTCATTATATAAAGAAGAAGTAATTGTAATAGAAGAATATATCTTAGAGAAAGATAAATTACAAAATCCACCGAAAAGTTAAATATGTTAAATTTTCTTCGTACAGCTCAAATTCTAGATTCTTTGCAATGTTATAGATTAGCAGATAAATTTACAAAATTTGCTATTGATATGAGTGATTTAGATCCTCATGAAGTTTACAAGAATCCTCAAACATATTCAGATAGTATTGTTAAAAAATCATTAGAAACAAATCAGGACCCATTTTTATTAATTGATAGAAAAGAGCCTGATCAATCTAAGGGTTTTCAGGAAAATTTAGCTTCTATGGGCGAAAAGCATAGAAGATATTTAGAAATTTATCCACAAATCTTAGTATTCCCAAAAGATGGAGTATGGAAGTTCTTTTTTACAGATCCATTATCATTTGGGGCGTTACATAAAGGATCTGAAAAATCTGGAAAGTTATTAACAGATCAATTAACAGTTCCAGGATTGATGGAAGATTTCGAAGATGAAGTTGAATTAGAAAACATTGAATATGATGTTCTTTTTACGACTAATCTACCTATAGAAGATTTCACATTAGCTGAAGCAATTGAAAAAATTAGAAAGAAGTTTCCTGGTGCTAGTGTTGATTATAACAAACTTGCATCAGATGTAGATGGCAGTGATTTGTTTGATGCGGAAAAAGATATAGAACTATAATTACCCTTGCTTTCATTCTATTTTTAGCATAGAATGAGCATATGGAAACTTCGATTGTTGATGTAGTAATCGGCATGCAATATGGCGATGAAGGTAAGGGTAAAATTGCCAATCAAATGGCTGCATCTGGTGAATACGATTATGTATTTCGATTTAATGGCGGAGGAAATGCAGGTCATACAATTTACCTCAACGGAGAGAAAATTGTTACTCATCTGGTTCCTTGTGGTATTCTTCATGGCATCCCTAGCGTAATTGGTAATGGATGTGTTATTAATACCCAGAAGTTATTCGAAGAAATCGAATATCTGGAAAATCTTGGTTTTAATACATCTCTCCTAAAAATTGCTGAAAATGCTCATATTATCACCAAAGAGCACATTGAAGAAGATTCCAAAGATACTACTATTGGAACAACTCGTACTGGAAATGGCCCTTGTTATAAAGACAAGGTTGGTCGTACAGGTCTTCGTGCTAAAGATGTTCCTGAATTGGCTCCATATCTTGTTGATATGTATAGCCTAATTCATTCTTCCCCAAAGAAGTTTTTAGCTGAAGGTGCTCAAGGTTATTGGCTTGACATTGACTTTGGTGATTATCCTTATGTCACTTCATCAAACACTGGAGTAGGAGCAGTATTAAATAATGGTTTCAATTATAAGCAAGTACGGAATGTTGTCGGGGTTATCAAGTGTTATTCTACTTATGTTGGAGCCAAAGGATACCAAAAAGACGACAATCGATTTGAACAATTGCGTGAGATTGGTCAAGAGTACGGAGCAACAACAGGACGACCAAGACAAATTGACTGGTTAAATCTTGATGAAGTTAATGAAGCTTGCAAAATGAATGGTGTAGACTTCTTGATTGTTAACAAAATGGATGTTCTTCGGCAAATTGATAGCGCTTGGAATTTATATGAAGATCAGATGATTATCAGTTGCAGTGACGAAAATACTTTTATGAATCGTATTGCAAATTATTTAGATTCATCTATTGACATCGAATTCCAAGGACAACTTCATTGAAATTTATTATTAACAAAGAATCATGTTTACCAAAGTTTAGACAGCTTTTAAAAACATGTAACAGTAAAGCAAAAGGTACTACTGATGCTGATTTTTTATTCTGTTCCTTAGATGGGGAAATGTTTGTCACTTCTATTAATGACAAATCAGAGCAGAAGATTAAAATCCCTTGTGAGTTATTAGAAGGGGATGGAACTTTTTCTGTCCCCGGTATTAACTTCTATGATTTTATTAATGCTTTCCCAGAAGATAAAATCCAATGTGTTTATAATAAAGAAGAATCTAGTTTATTGTCAGGTAATAAAAAGACTCGATTCGCATTTGTCACTAATGATGCTGCTGATTTTGTTCCTTTCGTAGTAGTTAATAAAGGGGATAGTTTTGAAATCAATTCCGAATTACTTAAGGAAGGATTCAAACATGTATTCTTTTCGGCTTCTCATGATTGGCAGAACTCTCCATTAACAGCCATAAAAATCGACATTAGAGATGGTTTTATGGAAATGGTATCTTCTGACCTTAGTAGGATTTCATATTTCAAATGTCAGGTAAATACAGATGTTGAATTTTCTTCTTTATTGCCTTGGGAAACATGTGAAATTTTAGCTAGTATTTGTGATGAACCATTAAGTATTCAACCAGCACAAAGACATATTAAAATCACATGGTCAAACACTTCTTTTGTATCTGTTTTAGAAAGTGGAGATAAATCATTTCCAGATCTATTGCAATACTTTGATAGATATACTGTTTGTAGTATGGTGTTAGATTCTGAAGATCTATATAAATCATTAAAATTAGCATCTCTAGTAGCTAAAGATAGTAATGTTCTTGTTACTGTAAATGAGAATTTATATATTTCCACCAATGAACAATATGGAGCTTCTAAAGATACTGTATCATTATCAGATGTTGATGGTAAATGTAGCTCTTATTATTATTTGAAATTTTTAATGAAAGCTTTAGATATGTTTAGTTCTGATAAATTATCTATAACTTTCAAAGAACTTAAAGCTAATTCATATGGTATTTGCTTTTCAAATCCTAATTACAAGCATATAATATTCCCAGCTAAAAATGGATAAAGTAATAATATATACCGGGGATGATTTTCTTTCATTATTGGATTTTAAATCAATCACCAAAAAAGAGAATGTAAAAAATTATGATAAAGATAATTTTTCTTCATTAGCTTACGATCTTTCCAATGATTCTATTTTGTCATATGTAATTAAGGTTAATAATCCTAATGCTGAAATACTAAAGATTATTAACGATACAGAAATTAATAACCCGGTATATATCTTTGCTACAAATGACACTTTAGATGGAAGAAGCGCATTATCAACTAAAGCTAAGAAAAATAATTGGATTAAGAATATTCAACCAATTACAACTAAAGATGGATTGAGAAATTTTTTATTACAATATTCTACTATTACAATTGAAAAAGATTGCTTGTTATGGCTAGTAGAACATTGTCCTACTCAGACTATTAAAGTTAAAGCTGGTACAAGTAAAAAAGATTTAATTATATATGACTTAAGTCTTTTATGTAATGAGATAGATAAGATTACAAGTTATAAAGAATCTGGGATTTCTATTGAAGATTTTAATAATTCTGAATTTAAAACAGATATAGATATTTTTCAATTTATCAAAGACTGCGAGAATAGTAAACATTATAATATTCTCACTGGGCTGTATAAACTAAATGAAAGCCATGGTAGTCAGTCTTTATTAATGTTACTCTTATACGCACTATTTTTCAGATTAAATATAGTAGATAATAATGTATCAATAGATCAACATATAGAAAATATATCTTTATCAGGATTATTAAATAAATATCTTTCTAATGATTGGAAAGAAATCAAATCTAATTTAATTTATGTTAATCCTATTAGAGTACAAATATCTATGAATGAAAAAGGATGTTCTTCTGAATTAATGTCTAAAAAGATTAATAATGTAGTAACAGCGATTATTGATTTAAGAAATAATATTGCGGAAGATATTGTTTATCCTAGATTAACATTAGGCTTATCTACAAATGTAATTCAAATACCCTTATCCTATGAACGATAATTACGAAATAATTAATAATCTAGTAACCAAAGCAAAAAATAATGACACCAAAGCTTTATATGAGTTACTAGAATTTTATAGCCCTTTAATTAAAGCCTCACTTAAACGCTGTCTCATTAAGGAAAGAAATTTAATCCCTTATAGAGAAGATTTACAAAGTGAGGTTGTTTTTGTTTTAAAAAAGATTGTTGAAAGTTACGATCCAGAATTATCTTATTTTTCTTATTTCTTAAAAACAAGATTAGATTTCGCTTTATTGAATCATGGGAGAAATGTTTTTCTTAAATCTAATGAAAATATAGATAGTTATGAAGATTTTTCTGATGATCCTTTTAATTATATATCAGATAATATTGATTTAAAAAATGGAATAGATAAACTTAGCCCTGAATTGCAAGATGTTATTAATTGTTATTTCTTCGAAGGTATGAATCAGGAAGAATCAGCTGTTAGATTAAATATTTCACAGCCAACATTCTCTAGGCGATTAAATAAAGCGCTTGAATACCTAAAGAAGTATTGTGATAGAGGGTTTTAGAAGATTATTTTGGGATTAAATAGATAATTATGGCGATTTATTATGTAAGGAATGACGGTAACGATGCTAATACTGGGTTAGGACCAGCTGTAAACCAAGCTTGGCAGACTCCTGAAAAGGCTCTTGGTGCGACTGGCATTGGCTCTGGTGACACGCTGTGGATTGCTCCGGGTGATTATAGACGTGCAGTTACAATAACTGTTGGTGGAACATACACAACGGAGACGTTCATCAAGGGTGACCCAACCGCATCTCAATTCCCCGGTATGACTGCCGGACGCATTCTTATCTCTAGTAGAATTGGTAGTGACGGTAGTACAGGTTATGCTAGTCAGTCACAAATCATTGACCTGAATTTTAAGAACTTCATGACTTGGGAAAACATAATTTTTGAACAAGCCTCCTTACAACGTCAAATATTTAATGCAAGGACAGGTACTAACCTGACGTTTAGGAAGTGTATATTCCTTGCAACTGGACAGCAACAGATTGATATATTTACCGTCACCCATGCGCCAGGAGTCACACGTAATATCTTATTCACTCAATGCTTTGCTGGAGGTATGGGATATCAAGGTTTCTGGGCTGACGGCTTGAATACTGTTCTTGGCGCACACACAACGTACAACTTAACTATTGATAGATGCTTTAATGTAGGTGCATACATTAGTAATCCTAGTAACTATGGCTTTGGGTTTCAAGGTGTATATGTTGTCAATAGTTACAATTGTTATCTGACTCTTCAGAATATGCGTGGAAATGTAGTGGTTAGGAACACTCATAACTTCAGTGGATACTTTCAAGGTTCAAGTGGAACTGGCGTGGTTGAATTCAGTCAGTTTACATCACTAAATGGATGGAATTACACATATGGTTCTGGAAACCTTAGTAATGTATGGAATTACGTTGGCCTTGCTGATGTTCCAGCAAGGCTTCTTCAAATAGGCTCAATAGATTATCCTTACCATGACTCACATTCCTTTATTAGGAATGCTGGAACACTCGCTGGCACAACTATCCCAACCCTTGCCGGTCTCCCCGGTTATAGTGCAACTGGAACTCCGCTAACTGACATATTTGGGAATGCCTGGGATGGTAATGGCACTCCGCACATTGGCTCATTCAATAATTATAGTAGTGATTCATCAATCTCTAGATACCTTCCAACCGAGCGTACAAATAATTCTTTCACAGTATCTCCTAACACAACAAATAGATCAGAATTAATCTATCTTGGAGCAAAGGGAATAACACATACAACTCCATCTTTATCAGCTTCATATGTAAGAGCTGGAGCAATTAGAACAGCAATCACATTAGTAAGCCAAACCCCTAATGGATCTTGGACTTCTGGAGGATTTTGTGAAATAGATTCTACAAATATGCCTGGAATTTATAGAATAGATATCCCAAATGCTGTATTCGTTGCTGGAGCTGAATCTGCTATGTTACAATTGACTGGATTAAATACATCAAATGGAGCTGTAGTACATTATAATATGGCGAAGGTACAATTTGATCTTTCGCAAAATGTACCTCTATCTAATACAGCTCATAGTATAGGTGATGCTCTTAATGCTGCTAGAGCTCAAGGTTTCGGTAAATGGCAAATTGTTGGAAACACAATGAATATTTATGCTGAAGATGGAATTACATTAGTTAAATCATTCGCATTAGATTCTGGATCTTACCCAACCCAAAGGATGTAAAAAATGAATTTACAAGATTTTAGAATAGAAAAAACTACAGACGTTATTCCTGATTGGCTAGTATTTGGAAGAATAGAAGACGATAATAATATTGAAGTAGCCTCTTTTGATGTTGATGGTACTTCTGTAAATTCTTGGTGGAATAGACAAGATGAATCATTCCAGTTCAATATTATGAATACATTTGTTCCACATATGGCTCATCAAATTGTTGGTCAAGTATCATCTATGAATTTCCAACAATTTCGTATTGACAGAGATGATATTTTAAATGATTGGATTGTTTTTGGAAATATTGAAAATAATGATGGACATATTTTAGGAACATTTGGTGAAAATGGAACTGGAATTAATTCTTGGTGGGTACAACAAGATGAATCATTTCAATCTAGTTATGTAATGCAATTTGCTACTTACATGGCTAGAGAAATTATGATGGGTACAGCAGAATAATGGCCACTTATTATGTAAGGAATGATGGAAGTGATAGTAATAATGGTTTGGGCCCTGCTACTAATCAAGCTTGGGCTACTTTCACAAAAATTATGTCAAGTATTGCTTCCGGAGATACTGTTTATATAGCTCCAGGCACTTATAGAACCAGTCCAGTCACAGCAACTTTTGCTAATCCTACATCTCGAACTTATATATATGGGAATCCTACGGCAACACAATTTCCAGGACTAACTCCAGGGATAGTCAGAGTAACAAGTTTCATAGTAAATGATAATACAGATACTAATGTATCAAGTTTTATTGATATTGCAAAAGATTTTATTACATTATCAAATATTTATTTTGAATCTAAACCTGTAGATGGAAATAGAAATATTGTGTCCATAAATTCAAAAAATTTAGAAATTGATAAATGTGCTTTCATTACTTATGGCGGATATGGAGTAAATCTAATTCCTGCTGGTGGTGGGATTCCATCTGATGCGGTTATTAAAAATTCTATATTTATCGGATATTCATCAAATGGACTTATAAATTTCACGTACACCAGCGGTCATGGTGTTAGTAATGCATGGAATCATAATATTACTATTAGTAATTGTTTCTTTACAACTAGTAGCGGATATCTAACAAGAATATATAGTAATGTCTCTGGTGGTGGCGGTGGTGGCGGGGGATTCAAGATTACTAACTGCACTTTTGTCAGTGGTACAGTTAAAATGGATAGGGCTCATATTAATGCGCCTTCCTATATAACCAATTGTGTATTTGCAAATGCTACTATAGATGGTTGCGGTAATGAAACAGATAGAAATTATCTTTTCGAAAATTATAATAGATTAGTTTCTTCGAGTAGAATTAACTGTATTGCCGGAGCTAATTCTGCTAGTGGAGCATTACAACTTGATATCGGGTTAAGTCATCTTTTTGGATTATCTGCAAAACAAAATTTCTTCACTCCAATACCAGGAAGTGTAAATATTGGATTTGGAGATCCTACATATTCTCTTGCTACTGATATCTTGTCAAATTCATGGATAAATGGTGCAAGTGATCCTGATGCTGGGGCTTTTACATCAATTCAATTAAGTGGGACAGGATATTATTTACCATCAGAAAGAAATTTCACTAATCTTACTATTGCTCCTAATACTACATCTAGATCAGAAACTATTTATCTAGGTGTTACAGGATTGACACATTTAACATCTGGATTATCAGCTTCTTATGTTCGAACAGGTTCCGCTAGAGTAGGTTTTTCATTAGCCTCTCAAACAGTTACAGGAGCTTGGTCATCTGGTGGTTTTGTAGAAATTGATGCGGTAAATATGCCAGGAATGTATAGAATTGATATACCTAATGCTGCTTTCTCTTCTGGTACTACATCTGTCACTGTCGCTATAAAAAATAGTAACACAGCTTTTGGCACATATTTATCTTATTCTTTACAACCAGTGTATATAGATTTAACTCAAGCTGTTCCTTATTCTAATACAGCTCAAACTATCGGAGATTCTTTAAATGCAGCTAGATCTTCTGGTTTTGGTAAATGGGTTTTGAATGACAAGACATTAACATTATATGGAGCTGACAATACCACTGTTGTAAAAACATTAACATTGAACTCTACTACATACCCAACAGAGAGAAGTTAATATGAATTTACAAGATTTTACATTTGAATATAACAGTGAAACTAATGATATTTATTTTAAGGGTAACTTCTATAATAATGATAATGAATTTTTATTATCATTTGGGGATTTAGGAGATGGTATTGGAGCTTGGTCATCTGATATTTTTAAATTATTAGATTTACAAATACAAAGAGACGTTATTCTTGATGTTATTTTTGATGTTGTGAAGAAGAAAATAGAACAAAATGGCTGATTATTATGTAAGACCAGATGGTAATGATTCTAATACTGGTTTAGGGCCTACATATTCGCAAGCTTGGAAAACATTAACTAAAGCTGTGAGTGCTAGTGGTGCGCCTAGAGGAAGTACTATTTATTTTGCGCCTGGTTTCTATCATATGAAAGTTACCTACACTATGAATGGTGGATCAGGTACTACAAATATAATTGGCGATCCTTTATGTACTAAATTTAGTGATTTAGAATCAGGTTATGTATATTGGCATTGTTTTGGATATTATTCAGATTATTATAACTTAACTTCATTTGATCAAAATGGTGGTACAGCTAGACCAGATAATATAGATGATTGGTATTTTTCGAATATTAGATTTATAAGCGACCCTGCTGGAGGGCAAGCGTTTGGATTCTATAATTGTTCAAATATATTATTAGAAAAATGTTTTTTTGAATCTACAGGTGGGTATGGCATAGAACTCACTACTAAACAAAATGCTGCTACTAATATGATTGTAAGAAACAGCATTTTCACAAATTCAGTTGCAATTTATATGTCTGAACCTACTACGGCTGATTTAGATTGTAACGTAAAATTTGAAAACTGTAATATGGGCAATGTAGATATTTTTCGTGGTATTACAGGAACATTTAAACAGTATGGTGTGAGAATTTATAATTGCACAGTAGGCCAAGTACAAAATTTAAATTATTCTGGATATACTACGGCTAATTCTTATTATATCTACAACTGCATCGTACATGGATCATTAAGAGCCAATGCTGCCGGACAAATAGTTAATGATTATAATAGACATTTAGCTTCATCTTCCTTAAGTAATGTGACAGCTGGTTCAAACTCTTATTATGATAGCAACAGAAGACCTACCGGATATGATGCAGGGGCTTCTTGGTTATGGGGATTTAAACAAAAACCATATTTTTCTCCAGTACCAGCATATTTTACAAATGCTCTAGTTCCTAATGACGGCGTTTTTCCCGGACATCAAAATATCAGAGCAATGTATCAAATTTATGTCACTGCAAGAGTTGGCGGAAACATAAGATTTTTAGATTGGGATGGAACAACTAAAACTATTACTGTCACTGCAGATCAAAAATATTATCTTACAACACAGAAAATAAAACAGATTTATAGCACTGGTACAACTGCACAGCTTATTAGATTATATTTAAGACCACCTTCTGATAATTACGGAACAGCTACAGGTGCTCCAAAATTAGATATTAATAATATTGCTTGGGATGGTGCTCCTTCTACCGGACCTCAATCTGCTTATACTTATGGAAATGCTGCTAATTACAACCCTACATCTACATATAACAAAGCAATAAACATTAAAGCTGGCACAATATCTTATTCTGAATATGTGCAATTAAACGCCACTGGAATATCTTTTAACACCCCAGGAATTACAGCTTCATA
>Ga0208923_1000187_pt1 | contig 15123 bp, 8 predicted proteins | sample ColrivemetaGS575_FD_187620 | JGI IMG/M metagenome (GOLD analysis project Ga0208923, IMG submission 187620) | Estuarine microbial communities from the Columbia River estuary - Freshwater metaG S.575 (SPAdes) (version 2) | ecosystem: Environmental > Aquatic > Marine > Intertidal zone > Estuary ...
CTGAACACCATCCCGTCCTGAAACCTCACGGCGACGTCGTCACCAGCAATGCGGCGAACCCTGTTGACCATGGTGTCTTTGACGGCTGCAACCACGTCCGGGTCGACTCGATACGAGCTCGGCAACTGGTCCGGCAGGATCTCGCCAGCCTTACGCACGGCATCGGGGTCCAGTGAACCCATCTGCTCTGACGTCAGCTGAGCGCCGGGCTCGGGGGCTTCGTACCGCTTCAGCTCGAGCTGGGCCTCGGGGTTCCAGTAAATCTTGACTTGGTGCTCACGGCCGGACTTGGTCAGCTTTCCGCCGACGTGGGTAAACCCGCCGTAGCCCTCGGCTTCCAAGGTTTCCCGAAGGCCCTCAAAGACCTCCTGGATCGTGTCGGCGCTTTCCCCGGCGCTCTTGGAGTTAGCCCGGATCTCGTCCATCAACTTGGCCAGGCTGGGATCGCCGTCGAACTCATCCAAGGCTCGGCCGACTGACTCCGAATACTTGGATGCCTGCTCCAGCTGCTGCTTGACGCTGTCGCTGGCCGGCGCATCCAGGTCGTAGAAGTTGACCGGTTCCCGCTCGACGGCCTGGTAGATCACTTGGCCCGGGGTGCCGCCTGTCTTAGCGACGGACCTGGCGTTCTTTCTGGTGTACGACCCAGCGGTCTTGAGGTCGTCGGTCGTGTAGAACCCTTGACCGTAAACGTTCATGGTCTCGTAGTAGCCCTCGTCCAGCTGCTTGATCTCAGCTGCAGCGCCATGGAAGAACTGGCCCTGGCCACGGGTGTCGGGCAGTTCAGCGGCAGCGGGGGCGCCAGTCAAGCGATCAAGGGCCGCCTGAGCCACGACAAGGTCTTTCTGGACCTGTGCTTCTTGCTGGACAAACTTGGCCAGATTTTTGTCCCGGTCCCGCTGCCGCTTCGCCGTTACAGCTGCGCTGGCACTTGGCTCCGGTGGATTGGTTTTCAGTTGCTGAATCTGCTCCTGTGTGCCTTGCAGGAGTTTCTTGACTTCCTGCAACCTTGCTGCGGCGACAGTGACTGGCGGCTCAGCAGCTCTTGGCGTGTACGGATAGGCGCTTTCCAGCGCCTTGATTGCTTCGTCGGAAACAGCAGGTGCCGCCGGCTCTACCGGCCTCGGCGGAATAGCAAACCCTGGAGCCACCGGCTCGGCTGGCCGTACAAGCACTGGCGCTTCGGGCGCCGGAGTTCCCGCACTTGGGACACTCGGGGCCACAGCCTGGGCTGGTGGTTGCTCAAAGGGCAACCGTGGCCTGCCACCTTCCGCTTCGATCGCAGCCCGAAGCCGCTCAAGGTTCTCGGTGACGATGGCTTTAGCTGAACGCTTGGGGCCCACCAAGGCCGCCATTTCATTCAGCAGGTCCCGCACTGGCCCGGTGTACCCGGTGACCCGGTCAAAGATCTCGACAGCGATCGCAGCCTGGCCCCTTGCAGCTTGCGACCCGGCGACGTCGACGACATTGCCTGCAGCTTCAAGGATCCCCCTGCGCCCTTCCCGGGACACAGACGTCAACGCAACCATCTCCTCCCGCAAGGCTTTGAACGCCTCGGTCCTGATGTCCAGCAGTTGATCAAAGTTGCTGGTCTTGAACATGTCCTCGAACCCAGGCAACACGCCACCACCAGTGGCTTCAGCTGTCTGGGCAAACTTGGCCTCCTGCATGGCCTGGAGAATCTTGTCGGCCGGCCAACCCTTCTTGGCCGCCTGGGCTGCCACGTCCCGTACGACGACGTCGTCGAGCTTCACGCTGCCCAGGGCCACAGCTTTCTCCAAGCTCAACTTGCCGGTGGCGCCTTGCTCAAAGATCTCCTGCGGCAAGCGAGAGAGCGCCACGCCTTTTTCCGCCACGCCTTTGGTGACGTCGATGTTGCGACGAGCCATCTCCTCGCCGTCGATGCCCATGTCGCGCATGATCTTGGCGGCGTCCCAGGCCGTGCCTTGACCTTCGGCAATGTTTTCCATTGCGCCAATGGCCCGGGCCATGTCGGCATTGGGGGCGTCGATCTCCCAGGTCAAGATGTTCTGGACGCCAGACCGACGAGCCAGGTCCAGTCGGTTGTGGCCATTGACGACCAGCAGTCGCCCGGTCTCCGGGTCACGCCAGACGCTGACGATCTTGCCAAACAACGGGTCATAGGACTTGGCGTCCTTCAGGGACCCGGAGACACCGCGCTTGCCTTTGCCTTGGCCAGCTGCCTTGAACTGCAACCTGACCGGGTCGGTGTCAATGTCAGCAACAGGCGTTTCCCGCACTTGGGAATAGCTCGGCATGGCGTTGCCACGGTCCACCGTCGGCACCGGGCCGGCTTCATCAGGCACCGTGTTAGACGCACGGGACACCGCAATCTCGGCGTCGGTCGTTGCTTTGACGAAGTCAGCTGTTGCTGCTTGCACGTCGGTCCGGGGGTCATCAAGACGCCCTTGGACCTCAACGCCTTGCTGTTCCCACAACGGCGTCCGAGGCCGCATGTCCATGTACGCCTTGGCGATGTCAGGCGCAGAAGGCTTGCTCTTAGGCGCAGCCTGGGTGACGCCAGGGCCAGCATTGGGATCAGTGGCAACCTTGGCGTTAGGGCCGACGGGGGCCGCGGTGACGTCAACTGTTTGCCCAGATGCCGGTGGTTCAGGTGGGACGTTGGGATCAGTCGGCTTGGCAGCTTGGCGAGCATTGGCCAAGTTGATGATCGACTTGGCCACCCGGCCGAGGCCCTCGATGGTTGCGCTGGCCGCCGGGCCAACGAAGAACATGCCTTCGACGCCGGACTTCCAACGTGCATCGGCAGCAGTGTCACCAGGCGCTGAACGCACCAGGTCGAGCAACGGGGCATGGATCGGTGTCCCGCGTTGCTTCTCGACCCAGGTCAACACCTGATCCGTCAGCGTCGAGCCTGCGTCAAAGCCCGCGTAATCGACGATGAAGCCAGGTGCAGCGCCTTGAGCAACGATGGAGCCAGCTCCAATCGCAGTCTTTGCCGCAACACCAGTGACGCCAGGAGCGCCCTTGGCAAAGGAGCCCAAGGTCCTGGAAGCCTGGACCAAGGGCTGCACCGTCCTTGCCGCACCTGCGACCGCAGGCACACTCATGGCCGCACCGCCGGCTCCCTTCAGGCCCTTGGACGCCAGGAAAAATCCCATGGCCCCTTGGATGAATCCGCCCAGCACCTCCTCCGTCGGGTTCTGGTACTTGATCTTCGGCAAAGCCGGCAACACCCCCAGCAACTTGGCGTCCGGGGCACCAACTGGCCGCGGCCGGCCCATTGCCGAGCTGACGATGTCGGCCGGTGCGTTGCCGAGTGCGCTTTGGGCCAGGTTCCGGGCAGGAGCAACAATCAGCCGCGTCGTTGGTGATGCGTTTTGGCTGATGTCTTCGGCGCCTCCGGTGTAATAAGCGCCAAGTGCTTTGCCGACGTCACCGGTGCGCATCAATGTCTGACCGGCAGACACAAGTCCAGAGAGTCCTGCTGCTTGCAGGTCTCCAAGTACGCCAGGCATCATGCGCGGCGAGTTGTCAGGTTTCTTGATGCTGGCCGGGTCTATGGGCTTGCCACCCGTCCGCACGTGCTCAACCGTGCCGTCGGGACGGGTGATGAATTGGGAAGGCATGACTTAGCGACCTGTATGCAACGACGTTACCGCCCGAATTGCGCTAAGGCTTCACGCGGGACGGCGACCGACCGCGTTGATTCGGGTCGATTCGGACTCGGATCCGGCCGGTGCCTTGGTCCAGGCTTCCGTACAACTGCTTGAAGGCTGCCGGGGACAAGTCAACGATGCGTGGGTTTTGGCGGTTGATGGAGTTATCAGTGCCGCCCATGGACCCGACGTCGTTGGCATAGACCCGCACTGACTTGCCGCTTTCCAGGTCTTCTACAAGAAGCCATTTGTTCAGATACTTGCCACGCAGGGAACGCTGCACCGCAACCGTCATGTGATTGGGATTGAAGCGATCTTTGTTGTTGGCCGTCATGGCGCCAACGACGCCGTCGCTGCCACCGCTGCCGGTGTAGTAGGTGGTGATGCCTGTCATGCCACCGCCCTTCCTGGTGGCTGCGGGTTGAGGCTGGGGCCGACTGGCTGCCCCGCCACCACCGCTTTGCAGCGAAGCGGTCACGTAACGACGCAGTCCATCGAAGCCGCTGTAAGGGGTCATGCCTCGGCTGCCGGCTGGCTGGGGAGCCAAGAAGTCAACGCTTGCGATCGTCCCGTCGCTGGAGTCAACGTTGCCGGTGCCCCCTTGTTTGCCGATGACTTGGCCAGAACTGACTGATTGGCCTTCTCTGACAAAGATGCCGTTGTCCGGAAGGTGGCCGTAAAGCACATCCACCTTCCGTCCATTGCGCGGATCAATGGATTCGATGACGACGTAGTTGCCGTAGCCAGGCTCTCGGCCGACATCCTTCACCCGGCCCGCCAGGACGGCCGGAAATTGCTTGCTTGGGAACCAGTAGTCGACACCCGGCTGGCCGCCTGGGCGCTCGTACACCACTGACGCCGGACGCTCAAAGCTGCTGCTACCCGTAAAAGGGATTTCGCCATACCGGCCGCCTCCCCGTGAGTCGAGCGTTGCAGCTGAGGCTGGTGGCATGAAGACGTTCAAGGCCCCGGCTCCGGCGCTTCGGATCAAGTTGTTGAGGTTTGCCGCTGTCTGCATGTAAGGGTTGGCCGCCACGGGAACCCCACCGGCGCCTGGCTGCGCGTAGCTGATCTTTTGCTGATCCCGCGCCTTCAGAAGCTCAATGTCTTTCGGATTTATCTTGGCGCCCTTAGGTGCCATCTTGTCCCACTGCTTGTAAAAGAACTGGGACGGCGCGGCGCCGTACCCGCTGCGCTTGATCAGCAGCTTCATGGCGTCCGACAGGCGACCGTTCTCAACGTAGTCGTCGTAGTTCTTAAAGAACTCCGCCGGGGGCATCACAACACCGTTGTCGACCCGTTGCTGAAGTGCGTAATTGGCGGCCCTGTTGCCGGGGCCCAGCTGGTTGAGGCCAAGACCTTGCATCCAGGCTTCGGGCCCTTTGGGCATCAAGGGAACCATGCTGGGATTGGCGGGCTTGGGGGCCTGTGGTTTCAAGCCTTGTGCCCAGACCTGTATCTTTTCGCTGAACCCGGCCGAGCCGCTGCCATCGTCCATGCTCTGACGACGGATTGTTTCGAGGCCAGTCGACAGTTCAGCCTGGCGGTTGAGCAAGAACGCCTGTTCTTTTGCGGTGATGACCTTGTCGCCATCGGAGCCAGGCAACTTCATGGCAGCGATCTCCTGTTCCATGAGATCCTTGATGGCCTTTGCGCCAGCAGCGCGGTACGGCTGCATGTCGGCAGACAAAAGCTGGCGGTATTGGCCAATCACCCTGTCTGCGGCCCTGGGGTCCATGAGGCCATTGACCTTCAGCTGCTCATATCTGCGAATCTCAGTGGCCGGGTCTTTGCTGTAATCAAACGCCGCCTCGCGTTCAACTTTTTCCTGCATGGGCCTGGTCCAAGACGTGTTGGCCTGGGTCCTGGCCTTGTTGATCGTTGCCTGCGCACCCTGTCGTTCGCCGTCGGTGAGTTGCGCAGCCATCAGGTCAGCCTGTATGAAACGATTGTCTCGCTCGGCTGGCGTCAGGCTCGGGTCATCGGCCTTGGTGACCGAAAGAATTTCCGCGCCTTTGTCTTCACCAATGGACCCCTTGAACGAATCAACCGACTCGTTAAATGTCCTCAGTTGAACCATCATCTTCTGGGTCAACGCCAGCTGGGCTGCTGTGCCGCCCTTGGCGCCCAGCGTCGTGAGCAACAGCTCTCCGTTGGGGCCGGCCTGGACTTGGGTGAAGACGTCAATCGCCTTGCCCATCAGGTAGTTGTACCGCTGGGGATCTGGCTTGCCGTCCTTGCCCATACTGCCTGCAAGCACAGCGGACGACAGCCAGTCGCCGTAACTGCTGGTGATTTTCTGGTACTGCTCAACGCCAAGACTCAGCCTGGCGCTGGTAAGCATTTGGCTCTGGCTGGCCACCATCCGAGGCACATCAACGTCCCCCATGAATCCGCTGGTCAATGCAGCCTGGCCGGCTGAGCTGGCCTCATTGACCTTGCGATCCAGGTGCATGCTCATGTGCAACCTGCTGATCTCTCCGTTCTTGGCTGCCACCAACGGCATCAACTCGGCAAATCCGGCCGGGTCGTTTTTTGGCAAGCGGTACAAGGCCGACATGGTGCCGCTAATGCGCGGATCACCTGGCGGGATCTGGTCAATCGGGACGCCGTCGATCTCGGTAATGGTCTTGAATCGTTCAACAGCGGTACCGATGTCCTCGCGCAACACGGCCTGGCCCGCGTACCGAGCCGTGTAAGCCTGTTGCAATGGGCTCAAGGCTTGCATCTGCTGGTACGCAGCAGCAGCGCCGGCGTCACCTGCTTGAGCCTGGCGCCACAAGCTGTCTCTGGCCTGAATGAAGTTTTGGCCGGGGGCAACCAGCTGCATGGCTGCAGCTTGGCCAACCGCTTGGGCCTTGGCGTCGATGTTCTTTTGCTGCTGGACGTAGCTGTCGCCCAGGGCGCCTAGGACCGGGCTGAGATTCCCGAGCGACGAGGCCAGCCGTGCCAAGTCTTGGCTCGGTGTCGGCAGGTCCGGGAGCGGGAAAAACTTAGGGGCACCACCGATCGTCGGAGCACCCACCTGCTGGAACGTGGACACCGGCCGAGCCTGGGACTGCAAGGCCGGGGCATTGATCGAACCTTGCGCCAAGGCGCCACCGGACGCATCGGTGGGGATGCCGCCCAGGAGTTGCGCTGCTGTGCCGCGATCCGTGTCGCCAAAAGCCTGACCGGTGGATAGACGTGCCATGAGTTATCTCCTGAATCGGCCGCTGTAATCGGCCGCCGTGATTGGTTGGATGCCGGAGTTGAACCCACCACCAAAGCCTGTGGCGCTTGCGGAACTGGGAGTCGCCTTTGGCACCGGTGGCGGCTGGCCCGTCTTGATCTTGCTGAGCGACGCGCTTGTGCTCATGCCCGTCTGGACGCCACTGACGACGGCGCCTGCGCCCTGCAGGATGAACGGCAACATGCTGGGCTTCGCTTGGTAAAGGGGTTCCTGTGGATCCAGTACCGGTTGCTTGATGTACGCCTGTTGGCTGGCGATCCGGGAACCACGCTGGGCGGCAGCACCACGTTTCTCCATCTGAATCTGTTGGCCAGTGAACGCCAGGTTCTGGCTGCTGTAAAAGTCGTACTGAGCTTGCTGCCTGTAGACGTCGGCCATCAGCGTTTCCACCGTGTTGCCCAGCCGCCCTGACGCCAGCACCTCGCCCCTGGCCTTGGCTCCTGCGACCGCAGCTTGTTGTTGTTGCTGACTGGTCGCAGCAGTGTCTTGCATCAGTCGGAGATTGAGCTGTGCAATCTCGTCGCTGTACGAGTTGTCGGCCATCAGGCGGTTGATCCGCATCACTTCTTCCTGTTGGTTGGCCCGCATCACCTCGAAGTTCCGGGCAGAGCTGGCTTGCATCTGTTGAAACTGGAACCCTTGCCGGGCCTGGGCATTGGCGAACGACGCCTGCTGTTGTGCAGCTTGGGCACCAACCACCGCCTGGCCGATGCCAAGGCCGGCACTAAGGATGCCAAGGGTGATGGAGACCGGTTCGCACATGGCTCTAGATCCTCACGAACTCATGGAACAGCCGACCTTCTGTTCCAAATCTGGGATGCGACGAGATGAAGGTAAACCCCATCCACCGCAACCATTTGATATGCACCACGTTACGAGCATCTGCGAGATTGAAAAGCACCCGGTAGCGGAGTTGGACTCGGTCGAGGTGGGTCCGAGCCTCTCTCAGGAACCGCATGGAGTTGAGACGGTCCCGGACCAGGTCGTCGGTGCACAGCATCCAGATCGTGCCAATGTCTCCGTCTTGTGGAACGACGCCCCACATGCCCATGGGCCTGCCATCTCTCCCGATCATGGTCATGCAGGGAGACCCAGCAAAAAAGCTATGCAGCAACGACTCCTGAGGGGTGTGGCCTGAGTGTGCACGGACTTCTGCGACGTCTTCCTCTCTCATGAACTCCGCCACATACGGAATATCAGCGACCCTGGTGGGCCTGGTGTACGCGGACGTCACAGTCGCGCAGCTCGGCTGTGGTAGAAGCCTTCCCACTCTGCCGACTGGAGCCGACACGGCAGCGGCGAGGAGCTGGTGACTTCGATCTTGGCCTCGATGTTCTGAGCCATGACCGGCACCCGAAACTTGGAGGTGCGGAGGGCCAGCTCACCCAGGCTGATCTCCTGGTCCCCAACCTCGAACCCGGTGTACGGGTACGTCATGGTGTCCCGGCCCCGTGGGGTGATCTTGATGTTGAACGACGACGTCTTGTCAAACAGCATGGTCCAGGTGCGGAGCTGCAGCTTGGGTCCTGAGATCACAGCCATGCCACCACCAGGCGGCTGCTCTTTCAGGTACTGGGTGCTGAACTCGTACAGCATGGGATACGACTCACCGACAAAGAACTTGGCACCAGTCAAGTTGCCGCGGACCGTAAGGGTACCGTTGCCACCAGCGCCACCAGCAGCAGTCGACGACAGGAGCTGAACGACCTGGCCGTGCATCAAGCTGTTGCCGGCAAAGGACCGGCCGACGACAGTCATGTTGCTGGTGCTGGTGTTGATGGGGTACGGCAGGGTGATGGTGCTCTGGATGTCGAGTCCACCTGGCGTCGTCAACGCCACGGAGCAACTGGCTTCCGTGGTCTTCCGGTCCACCAGCATCTCCACCGTCGTGCCTGCGTCCACGGATTCCGGGTGAGTCACGATTTGTTCTAGGTACACGCCATCGGAGTACTGGGCCACGACATACAGATCGCTGTCGACCAGGTCGATGCCAATGACACTCTTGCCGGCATTGAGCTCCCAGTAACTCCAGGCGCTTTGCAGCTTGTTGTCCCCTTGGAACAGGAACTTGTAGAGATAGATGCGCCGGGGCTGGCTCTTGGCCACGGCGTAGACCGCTTCCTCGGCTGCTGTCGCAATCAGGTTGGACAAGTCCGACGGCAGAAACCGTGGCACCGCTGCTGTCACTTCCTCCGACGTAGGCACCGGGCCTGATGCATCCGGCAAGAAGAACTCCCTCAAGCCGCCGTACTCACCCCTGGGCACCGGGAAGTACATGGTGCGACCCACGATCACCGGGTCCACCGCTTGGCTCATCTCAAACGCTGTGATCTGGGTGATGGTTGCGGTCTTAGGTGTCAACGACGCAGCCACCGCATTGCCACCACTCAACCTGAATTGCCCGTTGCGACTGAAGACCAGCAGCACGTCGGCAAAGGCCAGGCTCGACGTCAGCAGGTTGATCTTTCTGCTGCCGGCACTGAGATCAATGGGGTCCGAGTCGACCACGGTCTGCACGGACTCCGGCCAGAACCTGTCGTACGCATCAGCTGCCGACATGATGACGTTCTCATCAGCCAACAACGCAAGCCGATTGCGGAACAGGTTGACGTTCTGGATCTTGGACCCAACAAAGCTCGGGTTCTTTGCGGTGATGGCATCACCGGCGACCCGACCCGACCAATCGAACTTCCTGAAGGTGAAGGTCCCGTCGTTGTTGCGCACCAGCACGTGCGGCATGGTTGTCGCATCAAACAAGTACTGGATGCCAGGGGCCACTGTCTCCTGCCAGACGCCATGGCCAAAGCCTGAGCCGGTGGTAGTCACGAACTTGACGTAGTAGTCGTCAGCCCCAGTGGCTGCTGTCCCAATGATCTTGACGATGAAGCCATGCTCAGCCTTGGTCGGCAGGTCGGAGATGGTGTCCACTGTGCCTTTGATGGGCACCGTTGCCGTGCCGATCCTGGTGTCCGAGCTGCCCAGCGTGTAGTCAGTGCCGTCGTCCTTGACGATTCGCACGATGTAGTCGCTGGCCGTGATGGTCCAGCCAGCTCCAAGGGCCGTGGCCAACGAGTTGCGCAGGTTGAGCGCAATGTCCACGGTGCTCGGCACATTGCCACCTGCGTTGGCTGTGGTGTATGTGACGGTGGTGGCGTTGACGGTGATGCTGTAAGTGGTGGCGTAGTCAGCAGACTTGATGAACACCATGGACTTGGTGCCCCAGGTGGGTGACGTCGTGGCTGCCATGGCCACCGTCTTTTCACGGCTCACGATGAACGTGTAGTCAGCCACCGATGCCACGCGAAACACGGCACTGGGTTCACCAGTGATGTTGAGGTACGACGTGCCGTCAGGCGTGGTCACCGTCTTGACGGATCCGTCCAGGCCAAAGACTTTGATGTCGTTGTCCAGGAGCAACACCAGAAACTGGATGGTCCCGTCGCGATCCACGATGGTCGTGAACGGACGGTTGGCACCAGCTGAACCCGCGAACAACTTGGCCACGTGTTGCGCCGGTGGTCGCTTCTTCAGCCCCTCGACCGGGCTCGGCATGCAGTTGACCATCTGCTCACACTGGGACGCCAGTCGCAACGCTGCTGGTTGCTGGCTGACCCCGTTGATCAGGTTCGGTATGGAGCTACTGATCAGTGGCATGGCTTAACGACGCAGGGCCCAGGCGGGCTTGTAAGTCATGAAAACATCTGTGTGGTTTGGATTGCCACGTAGCCAGCTGTGGTCCCCACGGGTCGTCTCTTCCTCCAGGAACAAGCTGCGGGCCTCAGCCTCGGCAGTGACGTTGATCCGCGACAGGTCAGCTGATCCCAAGATCGCTTCCTGCAACTGGCGGCCAGCCTTGATCATGAAGTACTGGTGGGCGTACTCAGGCACCTCGTCCCACTCAAGGATGTAGGTGACGTCGGCACGTAGGTCTTCATCGAACTGGTAGCTGCCAGCACGACGGTCGTAAAGCCTGCCCCCTCTCATGACGACGTCGACGTCTGGGTAGGAATAGGGGTCGACCTTGACCCGGCTGACGTTGGACCCAATGCCGATCTGTTTGGTCACTGAGTCCCGCATCAGCAGGCGCTCGTAGTCCGTATTAAACGACCACCCCTCGGTCTGGATCTTGCGAGAGACGTCGTTGATCGCGTCTTGGGCCTGTTGTGCCAAGCCGAATTGGCCATTGAGACTGTTGACTGGTGCCTCGCCGAGCATTTGCAGCACCCGGTTCACGGCTTCCAGGAACGTGGTGCGAGCAAGGGTCATGGCGAAAGCCCCAAAAGAAAAAGGGGGAACCGGAGTCCCCCCATATTGACCGCGTTCAGCTGGTCGCGGTATAGATCTCAACCGCACAATCGGGACGCAGGATGCCAGAGCCCAGGGCCATGGAGGCAACCATGAAGGTGCCTTGCCACAGGGCATGGACATCAGCGCCGGTCTGCTCCATCTTCATGTCCATCAACTTCACGGTGCCGACGGCCTGCTTGTTGAAAGCAAGAGCGACGGAAGTCGTGAAGTCAGCGGTGTAGTCGTTCTGCTCACCGGTGACCGCGGTGCGGTTGGTGGTAGGCAGGTGGTTCGACTTGAGGATGGTGATGCCAGCAACCTTCAGCACGGTGCCGTCGGCATAAGCGCCAGCGCCGCCCCAGTCCCGGTTGATCACGTCGGTGGTCTGGACGAGTTTGTAGTACTCGGCCGGGGCCAGGACACAGTACCGGTCGTTCTCAGGCAAGTTGTTCTCGTCCATCCGCTGGGCAGCGGAGAACAGAGCGGTGGCTAGCTGAGCGCCAGTGATCGCAGCCTTGGAGGTAGCGATGATCTTGATGCGGGTGCCGCCGGGCAGGTCGGTGTTGAAGTTGGTGGCGGTACGAGCTGCCTTGGCAATCATCGCCGCGATGTTGCGGTCGAAGGTGTACGCCAGGGCGTTGCCCATCTCAGCGGAGTACGGGGAACGAACGTCCCAGTGGTTCTTGGCCTCATCAATGTCAGCAACAAACACGTTGGAGACGAGCTTGTCGTCGATCTTGATGACGGCCTCAGCGTTCTTCACTGCGGTCCCCGTCAGCATGGTGCCGGGGGTGTGGTACGCAGCAGAGTTCAGACCCACGATCGGGAATGAAGCTGACTTGCCGGAGCTGATGGTCCGGACAGTGTGAAGGGGTTCAAAGATGGTGGCCTTACGGAACGCGGTGAGAACTTCACCGGCCCAGACCTGAAGGAACAGGGCGTTGTCGCCGGCCCAGGTGCCACCACCTGCGGCGTTAACAAGGCCTAATCGTGAAGCGGTAAAATCGGGGGCTGCCATTGCTGGGCTCCTAGGTGGAAAGGGTTGGGGGTTACCCCGACGCCGGGCTCCCATTCACGATCGGGTGTCCACCGCAGTGGGCCGTCGAGGGTTTGTGAGTGGGTCTAGGTGCAATCAGTGTACGGATAAATGCAAGACATAAAAAAGCCCCCCAGGAAAATGGAGGGCCCCGAACAAACACACCGATCAGAAGATACTCGAGCGTCCGAGTTTCTCTTGAATCTTTCTCTGATAAGCAGGGTCCTTGCTGTACCTGGGATCCGACATGGCTTCGACCAGTTGAGCTGTGCTCTCGAACTTGTCGCTGTTGCCCTTGGATGCACGGCCACCAATGAGCTTGGGTTCACGACCTTCGACGGCTGAGTACCGGGCATGAAGGCCAGTGACCGCCATCTTCACCGCAGCCATGGGCTGTGTGTTGATGATCTGGTTGAAGCCTTCGACCTCGTCGGGCTGCAGGTTCTCCCCTGCCCACTCGATCATTTTCCTGTACTCAGCCTCGCCGCCAAGGGACTCCTTGATGGAAGCCACCTCCTTGACCGTCAGAGCTGTGTCTTGCGTCGCTTTGTATTGGAGCCCAGACAAGTACGCATCAACCATGTCCCGGTTGAAACCAGCTTCCGCCAACTGGTCGTAGTCCCCGGACTCCAGGGTGCCCGTCTGTTGCCAGCGGACATTCATGTCCTGGAAGTTGATGCCAGCATCGTCGAGCTTCCCGCCGATCAAGTCGCCGTAGATTTCACGGGCGTCACCGGCGGGCTTGTCATCCTGCTCCTCGTCGTTGCCATCGGTCTCATCGTCAGCAGCGTTGTTGTCTTCAGCTTCTGGCGCGGTTGATTGACCACGACTGAGCTTGGTCTGCAGCTCCTTGTACGCCTTCTCCAGGTCCTCGACGGACTTGTACTTGCCGGCCAGGAGCTCGGCTGGCTTGTCGTCTCCGTCGCTTGCCAGGGCGGCAAGCATCGCTTCGTTGTCGGGCGACAGGGCAGGGCTCTCGTTCTGGGTGATCGTGACGGCTTCGGGCATGAGTCGATCCTTGGCGGTGTTCAGTTGATGGTGATGGAGCCGTCGTCGTCAAACGTGACGACAGGCGTGGGGTCTGGTTCCATTGCGGGCCGTGCCTCTACGTGGTCAATGACCATGTCAGGCGTTGGGCCCCATTGCTGCACCTGCGCCGGTGGGCCCGCTAGGGATACCGGGTCCCCCTGGGGGCGTTGGGAGGGCGTTGGGCTGGGCTCCGGGCTGGGCTGGGTCTGTGCCGTCTGCGAATTGCGGGCCATAAGGTGCTCCTGCTTGGGTGTAGTTGTTGGCGACTTGCGCCATGGCTGATGACTTGAGGCCAGTCATCAGCATTTCACTCTGGGCAGCTTGCTGTTGTTCCGCTTGGGCAGCAGCTGCCTCCTGTTGTAGCTGGTCCTGAGACTTGACCAGGTTGGTTGTGTCGATGGATTCACTTGCAGCCAGACGACGCAGTGCCTCGTCGATGTTCACGAACTTGGCGACAGCCTCAGGGCCCAGGGTCTGGGTGGCAGTGGTGATGAACTGGATCAGCTTGTTGCGGTCATCGCCGCGGCCGATGGCTTCGAGGCCCGTGACTGGTCTTGGGTTGACCAATGGCACACCACCTTGACCCTTCGGAAAAGCTTGGAGCTTGCGTTGTTTGCGCAGGACGTGAAGCAACCGACGCACCAGTGGCAACTGCAACTCCTGGGTCAGGATCGAGTACAGGCCACCGATGCCAGCCTCGAGCTCCTGGCTCATGTAGCGGATCTCCTCTGCTGTGACCCGCTCCCCTCGTCGCTGGATGGCGGTGTTCAGCAGGAACGCAAACTGCAACCGGGCTTCGATGCGCTCGATGGTGCTGTTGGCAATGCTCAGGTCCTGAGCCTTCTGGGTCTGGATGACGGTGACGTCAGCCGCGTTGCCTTGGACGATGGCTCCGTTCTCAGCGTTGGCCAGGGTGCGTGGCCTGGTCGTGCCGTTGGGGTTGACGAGGAACAGGATCTTGGCCGCGGCCGCAGCCCCCTCGATGATTGCTTGGTACAGGGACTCCAGAGCCAACAGGTCCCCGTAGTACTCCTCGATGTACGAGCGGCCGTATTCCTCGCTATCCACCCGGTTGAACCGCAGGGGGATCCAGGGATTCACGTCGCCATCGCACATGCCATGGGACCCAGGGATCTCCTTGCCCTTGGCCTCCTGATACCAATGGACCTTGCCGGATTCGTACTCGACGTGGGTGTAGAGCTTGATCGTCTTTGAGCTACGACCTGACTCGTATCCACCGTCCTCGTCGTCAATGTCGTCGTACAAACCAGGCGGCAAGGCGTCGGGGTAGACCTCCTCCTCCACCACGATCTCGGTGACGGATCCCATCGGGTCACGACACACGACGTAGCGGTTCAGGTGAATCACCTTGACGCCGTCTTCCGCCACGTACAGGAGCACGTTGCCCCCAACCAACAGATGCTTGAAGGCTTCGTGCATCGAGGCTCGGCCGTTGGCCACCTCAAACGCAGACATGCCGGCTCGCTCCACCTGGACCAAGGCGGTGTCGAGTTCCGTCTTGATCTCTGGCCCTTGCTCAGCAACCCGGAGTGCCAGGTCGTCGATCTCAAGCTTGAAGAAGCTGGAGTTCGGGGGGAACAAGGTGATCAGCAACTTGCTGGCGAGATAGTTGACACCCCTCGCTCCAAGGCTTTGGTACGGGGTCTTCAACCGACCCCGGTCCCCTTGTCCTGCATCCGGTATCAACCCCGGAATCGTCACCTTGCTGCAGTCCCGGGCCCGTTGCAGATACGGGTCCCGGTTGGTCTGCAGCTGGCCGTACCTGGCCGCAGCCGTGCCGTCGTCCTCCCCGTACGGCTTGGCCTGGCGGTCGACGTTGCTGGTCAGGTTCAACTCCATCAAGCCGCTCCCGGTATCGCGAGGGTCGTCATCTGTGG
>Ga0208923_1000188_pt1 | contig 15050 bp, 32 predicted proteins | sample ColrivemetaGS575_FD_187620 | JGI IMG/M metagenome (GOLD analysis project Ga0208923, IMG submission 187620) | Estuarine microbial communities from the Columbia River estuary - Freshwater metaG S.575 (SPAdes) (version 2) | ecosystem: Environmental > Aquatic > Marine > Intertidal zone > Estuary ...
GATACCGATACCGCTGGATATATCTTCCTAGGCACTATCACCGTCGACAACGTCACCACCCCGACGACCTTCACGGTCAGCCAGAACGTCACCGGCTCCCTGTGGGCCGACCGCCTCAAACTCGGCACGACCACGGCTGTCTACTATTACGCCCGCATCTGATGGGCTACATCATCGGCGAGTATTCCTACCCTGCTACTTGGCGGGCAATCCGCACCGTCGTTTCAAACTTTAACGCAACTCCGAGTGCTCCTACGTTTGGAGATCATAACGCAGCCTACCCAGCCAGCGCGGCATGGATTAAGACGACGGCAGGCAACGGCCTGTTAAGGCATACACACAACATCGGCGGGCCTGAAATTAGGTTTACTCAGAATACCCCGCCTGCCACCGACTCTCTGCGGCTTGAATACTTTTATGACCCCTACCCGGTTGACCTGCTAGGCAGGACCGTCACGACTAGCACTAGCTCGTTTACAATCATTGCAGGGCACTTCACTGGGGGCGCCGCCGCTGGAACGGGTGGCACAACGCCCGTCCTTACGATTGGCTACTTTCAGAATATCACCTAACCCCCCCTCCCCCCTTCCAACTCCCGCAACGATAAGACCCGATGAGCTGCACCAACCAAGTTACCGTCTCGCAGGGCAACACTTTCGCCTGCACTTTCACCTGGACGCCCGGGGCGACTGGCCCGGCTAACCTCCTGACCACGACGATCACCTCGACCCTCGAGGACCGCGACTTCAATGAGTACGCGATGACGGTCACGATCGCCGGCGATGGCCTGTCCTTCACGGTGACCTACGCTGGTTCGACGGCCTCTTGGGCGCTGGGCCTAGCTCGCTGGGACATCAAGTTCGTCTTCCCTGGCTCAACGGTGAGCCGCTCCGAAATCTTCCGCGTCAACGTCATCGACTCAGTCACGGTCTAAGACCATGCCCGACGCGATCATCACTTCGACGGCCTCGACCTTCGGGACCATCTCTGGTACCTTTGCCGCCGACCAGTCGACCATCACCGGCACAGTCACTGGCACGGTCACTGGCACCCTGTCGGGTAGCGTCGGCGTCCCCGGGCCTGCGGGAGCTACAGGTGCCACAGGGGCCACGGGTGCCACAGGCGCTACTGGTGCAACAGGTGCAGGCGTGGCTGTCGGCGGCACGACCGGGCAGGTACTTCAGAAACTCTCTGGGGTAAACTACGACACTGGCTGGCTGACCCTTCCTGCTGATTACATCACCAGCGTCTCGGCTCCCCTGGCTGTCACGGCTGGCAATCTGGCCGTTGACCTGTCGGCTTACCTGACCTCGGCCACGGCGGCCAGCACCTACCAGACTCTGGCGGGAATGTCCTCGTACCTGACGACTTCGGCTGCGGCCTCGACCTACGCGGTGATCGCGGCAGGCCAGCCTGTTGCCGGAAGCACGGGGCAAGTCCTGACCAAGAACTCAGGCACGAACTACGACTCCTCCTGGGCGACCCCTGTAGTCGGCGACCGCTACCTGACGTCCTCGACGACGAGCAACACCCTTAGCAATACGACTAAGACCTTCACGATTGGCACTGGCCTCTCGTACACGCCGACCCAGAACATCACGATTTCTTACGACGCCTCAAACCATATGCACGGCGAGGTGCTGACGTACAACTCGGGCACTGGCGTCCTCACCGTGGACGTTAACAACCACACCGGGTCGGGAACTTACGCGGCTTGGGTGGTCAACGTGGGCGGCGTTACCCCGGCGACCTCGGTGGCCTTTGCTGACATCACCGGGGCCGTCTCGGGTAATGCTAACTTACAGGCCGCGCTCGACCTCAAGGCCAACCTCGCCAGCCCGACCTTTAGCGGAACACCGACCCTACCGACTGGCACGATCGGCACGACGCAGTCACCGGGCAACAACACGACGGCGCTGGCGACTACGGCGTTCGTGACGGCGGCGGTTCCGGCTCTGGCTACTGTTGCAAATGCTTTTGTACAGAACAACACGGCAGCTGTTACCAGCCTGACTTCGTTACTGGCTTCGGTCACTCCTGCGGTCTTCCATCCGATGCCTGTTTCGATGTCGGCTGCTCAATCAGGAACAGGTGCGACATCTTCTCCTGGAGGTTCAAGCATCACTCCGATGTTTATTTCTCTACAGGCTCCGAACGCTTTGACGACTGGTTACGCTGCCAAGGGAATAATCATCGGCGCGCCTTCACTAACTAACGCAAGTTCAATCAACTGGTCGAAGCCAATGGCTCACTCTTGCCGCCTTGCTTCTGGCACTCTTGGCACTGCTAAAACCGATGTTAAAATCCGGGGAGTCCTTGGGCGTGACGGTAATACTTTCCAAGTTCCAAGCACACTAGCAGTCAGGGGTTTCGGCTGGGAGTTCGACCATTTTACAGGAGTCCTTTCTGCAATCGCCCATAACGGCTCTACGCTCACTACCACCGCAGTCACATTCACTGCAGTTAATTTCCGTTGTTATGACATCACAAGTTATTCAGACGGAGCCGGTAATATCTCAATCTATGTGAACGGAGTATTGGCTGGAACAGGAACAGGTGGCCCGACTGGCATCGCCGGTGTAACAAACATCTGGGTTCAATGGGAAATCCAAAACACTAGCACTCTCTCAGCCGCCAACACTAACTGCTCAATGGGAAACCCTAAAGTGATGACGACCTTCTAATGAAAACGACCTATCGCATCAGCTCATCTTTTCTTATTGGAGATTTTCAACAGCTACTGTGCTTAGTCTTCCCAGCGTGGAACGGTGAACCTGTCTACTCTAGCGAGTATTTAATCACCGTCACCTTCGACACCCCGCAGACCCCCGCCGACCTCGGCCCACTCGTCAAAGTCGAAATCCTCCCAACCGAATGATCACCATCCTCGTCTGCACCCTCATCGGCTTTGTCGGCGGCTTCTACGCTGGCATCAAGAACGCCAAGTCCGCCAAGGTCGAGAAGGCCAAGTCCATCCTCGACCAACTCAAGGGGAAGTAAGCCGTGCGCTCGCTCCTAGCCATTTGCGTCACGCTCCTGGCTGGATGTGCCACGTCCCTCGACCCGCTGCCGAAACAGCCGGACGCCCCGACGAAGGAGTCAGTCGTCACGACCCTAGGCAAAGACCTCGATAAGACGGATCACCGCGTAGGCGCTGCCCTCGTCGCTATCGAGCGTAACGCCGCCTCCCCCAAGGTCGTCGTGGCTGAGTCCCGCCTAGCCCAGTCCTATCTGCCCGCCCCTCCCGAGGCCGATGTCGCCTTCGCTATGGCTAGGGCTACCAAGGCCGACCCGCTCGACTACAAGAAGCAGATGGAGTTTGGCCGCAAGTTAGCGACCGCCGTGACCTTAGCCTGGGAGAAGCTCGAGGCCGACCAGAAGGAATCCCTCCGCGTCTCTCAGCTCAAGGACGCCCGCATCAAGGAACTCACCGCCGAGGTCGAGCGCGTGAAGCGTGAAGCCTCCGACAACATCTGGACGCTCGCAGGCGTAGGCATAGCCGTCATCGGCGCCATCGCCACGGCCTTTGCCGGCCCCAAGGTAGGCATCCCCCTGCTCCTCTCTGGTGCCGCCATCGGTGCCTTCCCCTTCGTCGTCGACTCTGAGTATTTCTCCTACATCGCCGGCGGGACTCTAGCCTTGGCCGCTGGCCTTGGCATCTATTGGCTTTGGGACCGAGTACGCGACAGCGCCAACGCCCCCTATGAGCCGCCGCAAAAGTAAAGTGAAAGTCGTCTGGCGGAAACTCGGCAAGGAGAAGGCATGGGGTCAGGCCACGATCGGCGAGAACCTCATCGAGATTGACCCGCGTCTCGGCGCCAAGCGTCAGCTCGAAGTCCTCTGCCATGAGCAGGGGCACCTGACCTTCCCGGATAAACCCGAGGCCGAGATTGACCGACTAGGCAAAGACCTCGCCGCCCTCCTCTGGGCTCAGAACTACCGCAAGGTCGTCCTCGCCCCTAACGCCAAGCCCCCGCGCATCACATGACCACGGAGACCTTCACGACCATCGTCGTCCCAGGGATTGCCTCCGTGGCCTACGCGTCCGCTGGCATCGCCTGCTTCTTCGCCCATCGCCCAGCCCTGGCAGTCATGTGGCTGTGCTACGCCATCGCCAACATCTGCCTCCTCTCGACCGTCCTCCGTAAATGAGCCCGCTCTCTACCCCTCCCAGCCCTGACGATATGCCCGTCGCCCTCCGCGACATCGTCTTCGGCATCCTGATCGGCGCCATCGCTTGGCTCGTGCGCTACCTCTGCTCCCCGGATAAGTATTCGATGGGCTACATCTTGCGCCGTACCGCCACCGCTGGGCTGGCCTCACTCCTGGTTGGCCTAGCCACCAAGGGTTACTTCTCCTCAGAGGGCATGGCCTTCGCCGCGGCAGGGTGTGCCGGGTATGCCGCCCCCGAATTATGGGACGCCCTTTTAGCCCGTGCTAGGGCTTTGAAGGCTAAGTCCCCATCCAAGGAGTAAAGACGCCTCCTAGGGCAAGCCAGAGGGGTCTAATGCCCCTTGAGGACGGACACCTAGGGGCATAGTGGACGCAGTCGGGTAGGGGTACGTTCGTTCATGGCGGGCCCCGATGACCCGAGGGACACGAATTGCCCTGACCCCTTTAATGGGGTCACAGGGTATTTGCGGAAAGGTGCTTGACGAATGCAATTCAGTCGGGCAAGGTGCTTGTCTAGCCCAAACCTATGACCACCGAGAACATCAACCTAAACGCCCTGACCCACGAAGCCCTCTCCGCGATCTTCTTCGCCGACATGAAGCTCGTCGGAACGCCCGCCTACATCGGCGTCGGCTTCTTCTGGAGCATGGAATACAAGCACACCCTGCGCGATGCCTCGGTCGCTGCTCGCCGCAAGGTTCACAACGCCTTCCTTAAGGCCGGCCTCGCCATTGACGGCGCTTCCCCTGCCCACGCGGCTATCGTTGCCCGCTTCGCCCGCTAATTTCCCGCCCACTAAAACCAATGAAAGCCCTCATCACCCTGTCCTTCCTCATCATCTTCGGCTGGCTGGCCGTCGTCACCTTCTGCGGGCCTCAGCTCGCTCAGGCCATCGACCGCTCCCTGCCCGGCTACGTGGCTAAGCCCACCGCGCTTAAGCGCGTCCGCTAATTTCCCACCCACACCACACATGAGCAATACCACCAACCCGCTGGAACTCCTGAACTCCCTTCAGGCTGTTCGCAAGTTCCGCCGCACTCCCGTAACCACCAACCTCCGAAAGGAAATCGAAGCCCTGGAGAAAAGGGTTTCCGTCCTCGAGAAGATGATCGCCGGCATCCCGGCCAAGGAAGAGCCGCAAGTCCCCGAGGGCTTTCTGCCTATCCATCATTACTTCGACCTTAAGCCCGACGTGAGTCAGACTCAGATCCGCAAACTGCTCGACGACGCGGTCGAGGCTGGCACGGTCGAGGTCGGGCGCTGGCGCTATCAGAAGACAAAGTATGTCTGCAAGTGGTACCGACCTAAGTCCGCCGGAGCGTTCCTCTCTTAATCCACCCACACCATGCCCAACGCCCGACACCCCTACACCGAGACGCTGACCTTTGCCGGTCGCGTCCTCCCCCTCAAACGCCCGATGGCCGAGTTCGCAGCTCGACGCCTTCAGGCCATCCTCCCGCAGATCGCCGCGCTCAACGCCGCCGGCAAGTCTCAGGGCGATGCCGCCGCCGCGCTCGAGACCACCGTCACGACCCTGCGTCACTGGCTCGACATCACCGGCACGACTTGGGTCAACGTCAAACGCCGCGGCCCTTACTCCCGCAATGCCTGACCCATCCCACCGCCCCTACACTCCCATGACCATCATCCGACCGAACTCCAAGCCGCCCTTCTGGTGGCTCTTCCCCTGGGCTTACGCCCGCACCCTGCACATGAGCGCCAACGCCGTGAAGGCTTACGCTGACCGCCTCGACGACCTCCTCGACATCCAGCGCAGCATCATCGAGGAACAGGCCGCCGACATCCGGCTGCTCAAGGCTCGCGTCCGCGATCAGGACGACGCCATCATCAAGGGCACGGCCATCACCCCCGACGCCCACCCCCATGACTGACTTCCGCCATCTCGAAGGTATGCGGAACCTCATCCTCGAAATCTACGAGGTCAACGAACGCATCATGACCGGGGACATCTGCTCGGCCAAGGCCGCCATCGCGTCGACCAACGTGAAGAAGATTCTGAGCCACTACCACGAAGCCCTGCACGAAGACGGCGCCGTGAAGGTATCGCTCCAGGCTTACGTTGCCGCGGGTGGCTGGGTCGGCATCCAATACTCCTACGAGCTCGACGGCTTCGAGGTCGCCGGATCACAAGTCCCGAGACGCGTATGATTAAGCCCATGCGCCCCTTCTCCATCGTCGCCCTGTTCCTCCTCGGCTTCAACTCAGCTGCGGCCTCCGACGCTACCTTCCTCGAGGCCATCGCCATGGTCGAGTCCGGGCAGAATCGCAAGGCCATCGGCAAGGCCGGTGAGCGTGGAATGTATCAGGTAGGCAAGGCCGCCTGGAACGACGCTAACGCCCTGCTCGAGTCCGAGAAGCACTTTCACTATCAGTGGTCGCAGTGGCGCAACGTCACCGCCCAGGACATGATCGCGGCGGCTCATCTCCGCATCCTCCGCAAGCGCTTCAAGGCTGACGGCTACTCCACCCCCACCCCTGAGCAACTGGCCCTGGCTTGGAACCGTGGCTACGAAGGCGCCAAGTCCTACCACTTCGCCCCGAACGACTACGCCTTACGCGTCGGCAATCTTTTCCGCTTGTCCCAGCGTGGGAAGTGACAAGGGTCTTGCCCATGCACTTGCTCGTAGCGATAGACCCCGGTGTGAATGGTGGCATCGTCTGGTCTCTCGACGGTGATCCAGTCGAGTGCGCTAAGATGCCCGGTTCCGATGTCGAGGTCTGTCAGTTCCTCGCTGACTTGAGCTGCAAGGCCAAGGACGTAAGCCTGTACCTCGAGGAGCCTCCGCTCTTTGCCGGCAAGAACATCCCCGGCTCGGCCATTGGCAAATTGATGTGGAACACGGGCGTCCTCTACGGCGCCGCCGTCGCAATGGGCTGGAAGATTCACCGCATCCGTCCGGCCATCTGGCAGAAGACGCACACCTGTGGCACGAAGGGCGAACTGACCACGACCCAGTGGAAGAACAAGTTGAAGGCTCGCGCTGCTGAACTCTTCCCGACCCAGACCGTCACCCTCTGGAACGCCGACGCCCTCCTCATCTTCGACTCCGCTTCACGCGGCGCCATCAACTGAGTTTACATAACTCAGCCAAACCCTCCCTTTTGTAAACTATCTACCCAATGAAGAAAGACACCAAACTCCCGACCGAGTACCGCATCATCGCCGACTCGTCATACATCGTATTACCCGATCAGAAGGTCGCCCGCCTGCTGACCCCGACCGTCCGCAACGGCGTGACGTATTACAACCTCTTCGTCCCCGACTACACCCGGATGTCCCTGGCTGACATCGAGGCCACCATCAAGGCCGGTGAAGTCACTAAGTCCACGACTGACGCTAAATAATTTCCCACCATGAGCACCACGCCCAAATCCCAAACCCCCACCGCCGACCTAGTCGCCGCTCTCGCCGAGCTCGACAACGTCAAGGCCAACAAAGTAAACCCCGGCTTCAAGAACCGCTACGTCTCTCTCGACGCGCTGCTCGACGCCATCAAGCCCATCCTGTTCAGCCATAACCTGGCTCTGATCCAGACGCTCGTCAGCGAGGAAGGTAAGGTCGGCATCAACACCGCCTTCCTCCACGCCTCTGGTGAGCGCTTCGACTTCGGTCGACTGATGGTCAAGGCCGAGGGTCTCGACGCCCAGAAGATTGGCGGGGCTATCACCTACATCCGCCGGCAGTCCATCCAGACGGCTTGCGGTATCTCCGTAGACCTCGACGACGACGGTGCCACTGCATCCTTCAAGTCTCAGGTCGCCGCTACTGCGACTAACTTCAACCTACCCCCTCGCTCCCTCACCAAATGAGCCAGCCCGACTTCAACCCCTTCGACCCCATCTCCGCCGCGATGGGCGCCATGCACGGCCAGAACCTCCTCGCGGCTAAGGACGCCCGCATCAAGCAGCTCGAGGAACGCCTCGAAGGTATGCGCGAGGCCGGTGACGCGATCTGGTACTGCGTCCGCCACGCCAAGCGCGTCGACCCCGCCGAACTTATCGAGGCCATCGAGGACTGGCAGGAAGCCCGCAACCATGCCTGACACAAACGAGGACTTCTGGATGAAGGCTTGCCGCAGCGCCGAGGCCCGCAGTGATAACCAGACCCAGACCATTGCCGAACTCCGCTATGCTGGCAATCAACTCGCCCGCGTCATGCAGGACATCCTTGGCTCCGACATGATCACCTGCCAAATCTCTCGCGCCGTGATGACCTCATCCCTGGCTAAGTGGCAGAAGGCCAAGACAGGTCAATGAGTAGCCCCCTCCCCGCCGGCATCGAGCGCATCGCCCGGACCGTCAAAGGCCAGTACGCCCTGCTCCTGCTCCTCGATGGATACCCGTACGTCGAGATGACCGCCCGCAAACACGCCGACTACCTCTCCGACCTTGGGATGTGGAAGCGCAAGACGCACCCGTCGCTTGCCCGGTCACAGGTTCGCTTTTTCACGCTTGCCCCTAACGGCGAGATAAAGGAACTTACTTTCAACCGATGACCAACCGCGAAAATATCAAGCGCCTCGTGGAAAACATCACGGGCTCGTTAGCCACCGTCCAGCACATCGCCGGACGTTATGAACAGCACGACGCCGACATCATCACGCTGTCGGATTTAAACCGCTCGGCCATCACTGAGCTACAGGTCTTCACCGATCACATCGAGACGGCTGACGAAGCCGCCCAGGTTAAGCCCTTGCACGACCGCGTGCACGTCCTTGTCGTTCAACTCCGCGTCCTCCGCAATACGCTCGAGGCGATGGAGAACGCCGCCGACGCCGCTCTGGAAGATGTGCGCCGCATCTCGGCCAGCGTCGAGGGAGCCAACCCCGACGACGACGCCCTCTAATTTCCACCACAACCCAATAACACACCACACCACAATGCGTATCCCACCCGAACCGATCACCCACCGCGTCCTGTATGACGGCATCCAAGCGCTGAACTACTCCGGCTCGAAAGAGCTGCTCAAGTCCCCGGCCCACTACCAAGCCTACCTTAACCAGGAGCGCGAGGAGACCAAGGCCCTCCGCATGGGCTCGCTCATTCATTGCGCCGTGCTCCAGCCTGAACTGCTCAATGAGAAGTTCGTCACGGCCCCCGAGTGCGACCGCCGCACCAAGGACGGCAAGGCCACCTACGAAGCCTTCCAGTCCAGCCTTAAGCCGGGCATGACGGTCGTCAGCGCCGAAGAGTCCTGCGAGTGCCACATCATCGCCTCCGCCGCCAAGCACGCCCTCGAGCGTATGGGCGTTGAGTTCGAGATGACCGAGTTCATGTTCACGACCGATCACTGCGGCGTGCAACTGAAGTGCGCCATCGACGGTATCGGTTCCGATGGCTACCTCTACGACCTCAAGACAACCGAGGACGCGTCCCCTGCTGGCATCCTGAAGTCCATCCGGGCTTACCGTTACAACCTTCAAGCCTACTTCTACCGCCTGTGCTTTGAGACGGCCTTTGAGCGTCGCGTGCTTGGCTTCCGCTTTCTCTTTGTCGAGAAGGCCCCGCCCTACGCTACGGCATGGGTGGAGATTGGCCCTGAGCTGATGTCCTACGCCTGCTCCGACTTCGAGAAGGCGCTGCAAGCCTACCGCGAGTGCACGACCCTCGGCGAGTGGCCGGCTTACGGCGACGAGGTCCAGGTAATCGACATTAAGCCCTCTGCGTCCGCCTCCACCGCCATCACCTTTGCCTAATCCTATGACCACCGAAAACAACGACCGCCCCCCGCTCACCTCCATCTCGACCAATGGCACCTACAAGCTGAAGCTCATCAAACCGAAGTTTGAGAAGGTCAAAGTCTGGGAGGACGGCACATGCTCCGCCCGCCTCTTCTTCGTCGACGACAAGGGCTTCTGCCTGTCGAAGAACTTCTCCACCAAGTACGGCAAGGCCCTCGCCATGCTGGTCGGCAAGTACTCGGGTAAGTTCACCGAAGAGATCAGGCTCGACGCTACGGCGGCCGAGTACCTCCAGTACCTCGAACCCGCCTGCGGCCAGACCATCCTCGTCGGCGTGGAGTGCGAAGCCAATGGCGAGTACAACGGACGCCCGCAGTTCAAGTACAAGATGACTTATCCCAAGGGCTCCCAGAAGCCGACCGTGGCCGACACCCTCCCCGACGCTCCGCCCTTCTAAACGGCCATGACCGAAACACCCCCGCCGATGGCCGCCCCGACGCTCGTCTTGATTAGTGGGTTTGCCCGGGCAGGGAAGGACACGCTGGCCTCGGGCCTGCTGGAGTGGTCGACCCGACCCGCCGAGCACATCAACTTTGCCGACGCGCTGAAGGAAGCCGGTAACCACTTCATGGATTACCTCGGGCTCGACGGCAACTTCATGGCCGAGGACTTCAAGTGCGAGAACCGCGACGCCCTGGTTGCGATGGGTCGCTTCGCACGGCGCCTCGATAAGGATGTCTTTGCCCGCCACTTCGCCAACTGGTGCCCGGTGATGAAGCACCATGATCAGGTGGCCCCAGAGACCGTGGTCTGCTCCGACTGGCGCTACATCAATGAGCTGCGGGTCTGTCAGGACATCCTCTGGGAGAAGGGCTGGAAGGTCCGCACGGTCTACGTCTCGACCGCCGGCATCGGCCCCGCCAACGATGAAGAATTAGACAGCATCGCCGAGATACGCGCCTCGCACTCCTTCGACCAGGAATACATTTTCAAGCCAAACGGACGTCAGCAAATCATGTCCGAAGGACGCATCCTCGCAAAGTCATGGAGGCTCTAACCCTCGAGACGGTGGCATGGGCCCGCAAGGTCGGCCTGTCCCCTGATCGCGTCGCCTTCCTGCTGGCCTGCCCTAAGTACACGGTCAGCAAAGGTCACCGCAAGTCCGACAAGGTCATCACCGACAACCCGAACCATCATCTCCAACGCCTGGGCGACTGCTACTGGTTCCGTCTTCGTCGTCGCGGCACGGACATCGTCGAGAACATCGGCCACGACCTCCTGACGGCCCGCAAGCGCCGTGACGAGATGCTCGCGGCCTTCGACTCCGGCCAGCCCATCCCTCACCTTAACCGCAAATGAGCACCCCGACCCGCTTCGTAGCCTTTGGTGATAACCACGGTGACATGGCCGACGATGAGGCTACCGACGCCCTCTGCGAGTTCATCAAGGACTACAAGCCGACCGTCCGCGTCCACCTCGGCGACTGCTTTGACTTCCGATCGCTTCGCCGCGGCGTAGGCAACGACGCTGAAGGTGCCGAGTCTCTCATGGCCGACATCCAGGGCGGTGAGGACTTCCTCGCCCGCACCAAGCCCACCGTCTACCTGATGGGCAACCATGAGCACCGCACAGTTTCCCTCCAGCACACGTCCGGCTCGGCTATCGTCCGCGACTACTGCGCTGACCTAGAGGCCCGCATCAAGACCGCCGCGAAGAGCTGCGGAGCAAAGACTATCCTGCCCTACCACGCTGAGAAGGGCGTCTATCGTCTCGGGCCTGTGGCCTTCATCCACGGTTACGCGCACGGCCTGAACGCCACCGCAGAGCAAGGTAAGCACTACGCAGACCGGGGAGGCGCTCTAATCCACGGCCACACGCACACGCTCGCCCAGGTTAACTTGACCAAGGCCGAAGGCGGCGCCGCTTTCTCCGCCGGCTGTCTCTGCCAGAAGGACGCTATGGCGTACGCATCGCACCGCCTAGCCACTTCCCGCTGGGGCTCAGGCTTCGCCGCTGGATGGGTCGACGGCCACGACTGGAAGGTCTGGCTCGTTCACCGCGTCGGCAAGAAGTGGGTCTGGACGACCGACCTCAAGGTCTACACCCCGAAGAACAAATGAGGCCGTTCGACGCTCGCGGCCTAGTCGACGCTTTGCGTGGTGCTACCGTGCAGGACTTAGACGGCTGGATCAGAACCAAAGACCTGCTGCCCCTCATAGGCGTGAAGACCTTTGCCGGCATCCGCACGCCCCTCGAACGCATCGTCAAGGCTGGCTTCGCGGAGGTTAAACTCATCACTAAGAAAAACCTAGCCTACCGCCTGTCTAAGAAGTTCAAGACCTGGGGCGCGGCGCACAACGCCGCCATCGAGCTTAACCGCTTCAAGGCTCCCGTTGGCTGGGTCACGCTCACCCATTACGCCCGCAAGCACCGCCGCACCGTTCGCGGCATCCAGTACCGCGTCGACGGCATGGACATCGACACCCGCGTCTACAAGACGCCCCGCCCTGTCCCGCATTACCGCAGCACCGACCTCGACCGTCTCTTACGCAAAGCACCTTGACCTCGGGCACCCACGCCCACAAACCCCAACCCCTTCTTCCATGACCCCTCCGAACAACGTGCCGGCGGAACGCCACCTCCTCGGCGTTCTCATCCGTGAAAATCTTCCCTTCCCGGTTAATCTCAAGCCATCTGACTTCTTTGAGCCGAAGCATCATGACGTCGCCGCCGCAATCCTTTACCTTCAGTCCGATGGCAAGCCCGCCGACGAGGTAACCGTACCAGCCTATCTCCACTCGGTAGGCTCTTCGGTCGACTATACGTTCATCAATGACCTGACGGCCTACGCTGGCTTCGGAGAACTACGTCAAGAGCACATCGACATGATCGCCGACGCGGCCTTCATGCGCGAGGCCTCCCTTATCGCCGCCAAGGTAACCGAGCCCGACGCCCTTATCGAGCACTATGCCCGCTTAGCTGATAAGCGCAAGGCCCTGTCTGTTCGACAGGCGGCGCAACGCATGCCTATCGACGACCTGATGAAGTTCGACCGCAAGGCCGACCCCACTAACGTCCTCGGCAACCGCTGGCTCTGCCGCGGCGGCTCCCTGGTCATGGCTGGTCAGGCGGGCACCGGAAAGTCCGCCCTCATGATGCAAGCCGCCATCAACTGGACGCTCGGTCAGGATTTCTTCGGCATCAAGACCAACGACGGCATGAAGATGCGTACCCTAGTCATCCAAGCCGAGAACGATGCCGGAGACGTGGCCGAGTCCATGCAGGACCAGATCAAAGGCCTCGGTCTATCCGAGTTCCAGAAAGATGACCTCAAGGACCGGATGTTTATCTACCGCGAGAGCGTCGCCACGGGCAAGGAGTTCGGCGACGTGCTCCGTAAGCTCGTCATCCAGCACCAAGCGACGATTTGCTTCGTGGACCCTCTCATGGCATTTGTCGGCGCCGACATCTCTGAGACCTCCGAGGCCGCCAAGTTCCTGCGCCACATCATCCAGCCCATCCTCAACGAGACCGGCGTCATCATCGTCTTCATGCACCACACGGGTAAGCCGAAGTCGTCCAAGGACAAGGAAGGCCAGACGGCTGCCGACCTTGCCTATCAACTTTTCGGGAGTTCAGAGGTTACTAACTGGGCGCGCGAAATCGCCTGCCTACAGCGTTGCCCAGGGGAAGAGCAGATCTACCGCTTCGGCCTGACCAAGCGCCGTAGCCGTGCCGGCATGACCGACGGCTTCAAGACCTGCGGGGAAATCTACATTCGCCACTCCCCGAACCGCGATGAAATCCGCTGGGTACGCTCCCAGCCTCCCGTAGTCGACTCTGGGGAGGGCTATTAGACCCCTCTCCGTGGCTTCCTACGCCCCTTGCAGGGCTAGGTGGCTACCACCCCCGCCACTAGGCACATAACAACCCATTTTAGCCCACCCATGCACAAACATAAAAAACCGACGACAAAACCGACGACAAAACCATGTCTCTCTTGCAGTCCATGTCTTCTACATGGACATGCAATGAGAGAGGGAGGGAAGAATACGGCTCGCCTTGACGGCGGCCTATCCCCCTCCCCTCGAGATACAAAATACAACTGACGCACATGGCACACTACCGGAAGAAACGCACCCCTGCCCAAGTCGCAGCCGACAAGGTACGCTACGAGATCGCAAGAAACAACCGCATCGAAGAGCTGAAGACTTATGCCAAGCAATGGAAAGACCCAGCCCTTGAGCCCGTCATGCAAGCCCGGGCAGCCGTAGGCCGTAAGTCTATCGCCGAGCGCAAGACCATCGTTGTCCAATGCCTTCAACGCTTCCTTCAGCGACAGGATGAGGCCAACACCAGGCTAAGGTGGGTTCAGGTAATCCAAGCCGGCGAGACTCAGGTCATGACGTTAATCCGTCAGGCATGCCGCGGCCAGTCGACTAAGTTACGCGCCAAGTCTGCTGAGCATCTCTTCCGCACTATGGTCAGGGAGGGAATGTTCAGGCTAAACCTTAGCACAGGTCTTTGGGAGAACAGATGCAAGGCGCTCTAACCGTTTGCCACTTGCCCGCTGAGTAACATCCTTACCAAATGAGCGCGTGACCAAGGCCGCGAGTATCAACGACCTGACAGCGCCGCACGCTGAGGCTAAGTCGTTTGACGCGTGGTTCTTTGCCCAGCCCAAGAAGGTGCAGGATAAGATGCGTGAGTCCGGTGTGCTGCCTTACCGCGAGATGGTACAGAGTCGGCACGTCTTCTCCATCGACGCTAACCATCCGTCATGGGCGACCAAGGACGGCGATAAGGAACGCACCGAGGTCGACGCGTTCATCTCTCGCGATCATGTGGGAGTCATGCTCAAGGCGTTCATGGATGCGCTGGCCTGCACGTCATCGTTCCACTTCCGCCGGCACGTCGAGCTGATACGCTGGGCGCTGTCACTCCCTGGCTGTCTCGACTCACGCACCATTGCCCGGATGTATGGACGCTCGCACATCTGGGCACAGAAGCGTGCGCGTCAGATTCGCTCGACGGTGAACGGTGACGCGTGCGGCCTGTTCCCGCCGCACATCAACTCTCGACGCGATAAGCACAAGCAGCCGTGATGAATAAGGCCCATACACCCCCTCTAAGGAGTCTCCTAGACCCCCACCCTACCTGCTCGTGGCCCGACAC
>Ga0208923_1000191_pt1 | contig 14692 bp, 9 predicted proteins | sample ColrivemetaGS575_FD_187620 | JGI IMG/M metagenome (GOLD analysis project Ga0208923, IMG submission 187620) | Estuarine microbial communities from the Columbia River estuary - Freshwater metaG S.575 (SPAdes) (version 2) | ecosystem: Environmental > Aquatic > Marine > Intertidal zone > Estuary ...
TACCTCTATTTCCAGCTGGAGATGTCGTTGGTGATAATGCAACCTCACCACTTTTTTGATTAACCGAAATATTAGGAACACCAAATTCAACAACAGGAATTCTAGTTGTATTTTTTGGAAGAGTTACTAATTTGTATTTCATTACTTGTGTTTCATCAGGATTGGCTTCTAATACAGGCATGTTCTTAATTGCTGTATCATAATATGCTGAACCTAATGGATGTGCCGGCTCATATAAAGAGTAATCAATCTCATCATCTGCTAATGCAAATTGAGTAATGTTTAATCCTTGACCTGCAGCTAACTTTTCTCTACCTTTTTTGGTAAGAATTGCATCTACTGTTAATTCTGTGTTACTTAAATATCCCATAGTGTTGTATTATCGTTTGATATAAATATAATTATTTTTTAAATTTAGTTATTCTACTTCTAAAATTGGTTCTGCTGTATTTCTACCTGCTTTATTTACAGTTAATGTATTTGGATTAGATATAAATGTTTCAATTGGAGAACTTCCGTCTAAAGTAGTTGCTGCTGTATTTTTTGAACCTCTAAAGAATGAATTTTCTAATCCTCTCGTCAAATCAGATGTATTTCTATAATGCGTTGGTAAATATCCATCTAAATGTGTTACTTCCACAATACTTCCTGTACCAGCGTTTATTACTTTTGAACCTGAAAATGGTTGTATATTTAATCTAGTTTCATAATAAGTTTGAATATCAGAAATATATCCACCACGAGGGTCTCCTAATCCAATTGCAGATGCGGTTATTGCGAATTTGGTTACGATTCTTTGTTTTTGTTCCTTAACTAAATCCACTCTAATTCTTTCTTTAACTCGTCTACCATCTTTGTCAAAATAAGTTCTAATCGCATGTCCGTTGTCTGCATAAATACCAAATCCAATTGTTTCATAATCACTTTGGCCTACTACTGTATTTATGTCATATATGTCAATTTCTGTTAATATAGTTGGTAAATCCAAACCAGTATCTATTGTAACATCTCTTTGATATGATTCTGCGTTTATATTTTCTAATGATGCCGTATAAATTTGTGCATCATATTGATAATTTTCTGCAATTATAGTATCCACCGATGCCGTATAAATTTCTGCGTAATATTGATTATTTTCTCCACTTAAATTTTCAGATAAGTCGGCATCAACAATAGTTTCGTATTGAGTAGTTTCACCATATAAAATTGTAGTGTCGTTATAATGAATTACAGTTTCTTTTTGATATTCTTGACCGGTTGGGTCTTTTTGTGCAATCTTACTTCTTTCTAGTATGTGTGGTTCAATTAATAAACCAGTAGTAGCTTTAACTCTTGCAGGTAATATTTTCTTAATATCTTCAAACATAGATTTCTCATATAGTTTGATTAAGTTGATGTATGCGTAAATATCTCTATTGTCAAATCTTTGGAAATAATAGTTTCTTAAATTATCTAAAGATTTATAATTTGATTTTGTTCTATCACCTGGGTCACCGATGTAATTATCTAAATTAATTCCACCAAACGATTTAGCAATATCAATATTTAATTCTTTTGTAGGTGAGAAAAATAATCCCACTCTATTTGAATCGGTTGGTGATTGGTCAAAAGCTTTTTTAGTTGCTCTACTTTTTAATGACAAATCAACACCACCACTTACATCGTTACCCTCAAAATCGGTTTGAGATTCAAATCTAACTTTATTAGTTGAATATCTTGTAGAACCCATATCTGGTATTTCTAAAACAACTGTTCTATCTATTGCTTCAAATTGATATGGATACGATGTTATAGATGTAAACCCACTAAGTGACGCGGTGAATGATGCTGATGGATTCAATGAATATAATGGTTCACCACTTCCATCTTCATAATCGTTTCTATTTAATGATGCTGAAAAATAAATATTAGTATCAACGTTTATCAAAGATTGTGATACTGCTAAATTTTTTGGATATTCAAAATCTAAACGGAAATATAAATCGGAAGTTGAAGATGAAATACTATTACCATTTATCATTTCAGGAAAAGAAACGTGCTCATAAAATTTTTCAGTATTTAATACCTCTGACCACAAACGGAACTCATCTACACTACCAGTATAATATCCACCAAGTTTTATTCTGGAACCACTATTCCAACCACTTGATACCGACGCCGATATTGATTGTTCAAAGATTGTTTTTTCTTTATTCGCTTGCCTTAAATCTAATTTTAATCCAGCTGAACCACTACTTACTGATAATCCAAAATATTTATTATTGTATATTGGTAATAAAGACGATGTTATGTAATTTGAACCTGAATAATTAAATATTACTTTACCATATTCACTATTTGATGAACCACTTAACATTACGTTCCATCCACTTCCAGATATTATAGTTGAACCAGAAATATATGTTGGATTTAAAAATAATTCAATTGTGTTAGGTTTTCTACCCTTATCGGTAATTTTCCAATCCATTTCAATTGACGATGTTAATGTCATTTTTAATGCAGTAGTTACATTATCGTATACTAATTTACTCTTTGATGTATCATTCACCTCCGGGCCACCAAACTCAAAAATTGAAAGATTAGATGATGGAATTCCATAACAACTCATTAATGCGTAAATACCTCGTCTTGTTCCTTTATGTTTTAATAAGTAGGGTAAGTTATTTATAATTCTCCTCCAAACCTCATATGTTCTTTGTTTTGCCGGATTGGTTTCTTTTGTATTACCATTAGTATCTAATCCAAATGCATATTCCCAAAGTTTAGAATCTGTTGCCAAATTTTTAGCATCCCAATTCATAGATTTTAATGCATCAAATAATAATTTATTACTAATTCCATCTTTTGATTTATAACCTAGTCCTCTACTTTTTTCTATTGACTTTGTATGATAATATATGTTATCAAAGTGTTGTCCAATCATTGTAAAGAAAAGAAGGAAGTTTTCATTATTTTCATTATTAACAATATATTGAGGAATATTATTTAGTATATAGTTTGGATTTTCTAAATCATATAATTCTGCTTCTGCTGCTAATGTATTTAATGTTGCCGAACCCGTTACACTTCCATCTCTTAAATACTTTTCAAAACCATCAAATGATTGTATAATTTGATTTTTTTTGATTGTCTGTCTTTCTAATTCTTGTTGTGATGATAATGATGCCGTATAATATGTGGATGCACTAACTATTAAACCATCATATAATTCAATTAATTTATTTTTATAGTCAAAGTTTAATACACGTTCTTTGGCTGAACTAAAATGTATAAAATTATTCCAAAGATAAGTTGAACCACTTACATATTCTATATTTAAATCATCCGTATCAATTAAAGAAGAACTTAAATAGGTTGAAATTAAATTTGTAGAACTTGTCATCGAACCACTAAGTATTAAACTATCCAATGATTCAAAATTGGTAGAATTTCCCTTTACAAAATCTACATCAATATTAAAATTAGGCCCTTTGATTGGAGGACACTTTGAATCATCTTGTGAATTTAATACAATTGTTTCAATTAATGGATTTGACATTAATTTTGTAATCCAAAATGTTGAATTACTTGTAATGTTTGCAGGTAATGGGTTATATAGTTTTAATATTACCGATTTAACCTCATCTTCCTGTTTTACTATTTCATTTCCTAATTCATCCGTAGATTTTTTAGATAGTGTCCAATTATCCGATTCCCAAGACGAAATTATTATTTGTTCATCGTTCCCAAAATTTGCAAGATGTGTTAAATATTTACTTTCTTTTTCTGGTTCTAAAAACTGCAATTTTTCAATAAATGCATCATAAATTGCTTTCTTAATAATATCCTCATCTAAATTAATTAATGGATATAATATAGAAGTTTTTATTTCATAATCATTTCCAACTAATTCCGCTTCTCCGAATGTGTTGGTTGGTTTTAATATAAGTGTTATATTATCACTACCATTCCACCCTGAAAATTTATCTTTTAATTGTTTTAGATTTATTTTAAAAGAACCATTTGGTGTTAGTTTTTTAAATAAAGATATTTTTGTTTTATCTTTTAATAACAAATCAACATCTACAAATGCGGTTGAAAATGTAGTATATTTTACTTCATATTCTATTTCTAAATCGGAGAAAGATGGTACATCGATGGTATCTACATATGTTATTTCGGTTATAGATGGAAAATCGTTTACTGAAATAAAATTTAAGATAATTTCCGATTTATCACCTGTTCCGTATAAATCACTATATGGTACTACTATTATTTTCTTGCTTCCAAATATACCACTAAAATCTTTTTTAAATGATAATTCAAATGAACCCTTTGTACTTTCTACTCTTATTTTTTTATCGCTTGCAATATAAAAATCTATAAAATCACAATCCGTTTGACTAAATTTAATATTAACAATTCCGTCTGTATCCGAATCTTTTATTTGTTTACTATAATTTGTAGAATTTAATGATATAGTTGGTTTTGGAGCATTAATAGTTTTTTCTAATATAACAGCAACTGCAACACCACCGGTAAGTAATTCGGATGACTGCATTCCTATAAAATTATTACCAATTTTCCATTTAGTATAGTTCGTTGGATATTTCTCCGCTGTTTGTTTATTTGTATAATATATTTTAGATATACTATAATTTGGTAGTAATGTATTTTCTAAATATAAATTTAAAACCCCCAAACTTAATATGGATTTTGGTAGTTGTAATCCATCGGTATTAGAATCCGAAAGTAATAAACTGCCCTCATCACGTGTATCACCTCCTTCAATAATTTCATATTTTAATTTTACAAAATCTCCAATTTCATTTTGTAAATTTGAAGATATTGCAATTTCATAATTAACATATGGAATAATTTGCTCATTTGGAGTTGGGTTTTCCGGAGTTGGTTCAATTACATCAACAATAGGTACTTCGAATCCAGGTGTATAAATTAAATCATCTATTGGTGGATTTGTTGGAGCAATATAATATGTTCCGCCACCACCTCCACCACCCAAATATACATCATTATTATTAAATTCGTTTTGTATATCCGTATTGGGGCCGATAGGGCCGTCAATGTCCACATCTCTTTTATATTGTCTATTGTATCTTATTGACATCTATTTTTTTATAAATATTTTTATTTTTGATTATCGTTTCTATACTCATCCCCATTTAAACCCGAACTACCACCGCCTCTACTACGACCACCAGTACCACCACCGCCGGTATCACCACCAGTACCACCATTGCCGATATCAGGAATTACATATCCACATATTGAAGAATTAACTTGAATTAGTTCATCATATGTTCCACCATTACCATCTGCATATGCCCCATATTGGTCATATCCTTTACACATTGTTTTAATTAATGTTCCTCTTACTGGATATGTCGGTTCTGTAAATCCTGTATTTGTATCATTAAATATTGTCAATGTACCATCCGGTGAGTAAACATTTCTTTTAGTTTCAGAATATGTACTAAATGAATCTAAATTGTTTTTAATTTGTTTTTGTAATTCTGTTATTGCAAATTCCTTTGGTAAATTTTTTAATCCAATATCTCTTCGTTTTAAAGATTTTAAATTAATATCAATACATTTATATAAAATATTTTGAGTTTCATTTAATATATTATTGAAATCGTAAATATCATAATCTTCAAATCTAATATTTGATGGTTTACCAAATGTAGATTGGGTTATATCATAATATTTATTATTTAAATAATATTCAATTGATGTTTTAAAATCTGTAAATATTTTTGTTCTTATGTTTGTGAATCCACTTAAACCAAAATCTTTTTTAAGAACACTAAAAAAATCTTTACCATATTTGGTTTCTAAAGCTGTATCAATCTTATCTAAAAATGTTTCTTGAAATGAGTCTATTGATTTTAAAAATGCATTTTTATAATATTTAAATTCTTTATTTAAACTTTGTAAATTTTCAAATTCGTTTTTTGTTTTATTATTAATATTTTCAAATTTAGTTTTTAAAGGTAAAATACGAATTTCTTCTCTTGAAGGCGATATCTCCTCAATCCACACTTTCTCTAATTCATTTTCAGTACCAACTTTATGTCTAACAAAATTTATATTAACTTTTAAAATTCCATTATTATATCCAATATCATTTAATAATTTTTCAACATCAATGGCTAATTCTTTTTTACCAGTTTGATTTGTTATTTGATACATATAGTTTTTAATATTACCATGCTTTATATAAGCAACATTATTTCCTGATTTTTGTGGTAATAAATTATTATTGATATCATAAACTGATACTTCCATAACATCATATTTAGTATTACCAAAATCGGTAGTTTCTATTTCTGATTTGGAAATAATAAATAAATCATCCGATTGAAGAAATTGTCCTTCATTTTCGGTTTTATTATTTATTCCTTCAATATTTGTATATTTTTTTATTGACATATTCTATTAGTATGATTGGGGATGTGCTACTTTTAAACTGGTATTAAATGTTTTGGTTTCTGATGTTCCATCTTTTCTTTTAATTGTAATATTAAGACTACCTTCATAAAACACCGTATTATCTCTCTTACCATAACTTATATTATTTGGAGTATCTATGAATTTAATTCTTTCTGTTGCACCAGGAGATATTTCAAAATTAGACTTTGGTATACTAAACCATCTTTGATTCTGGTCAAAATTTGCCGTTATTGATACTTGTACTGGTTCTAAATCATTATTTACAAGAGTTAAATTTTCACCATAAATCCATTCACGAGCGTTGTCTCTTGCATTCTTTTGTTTATATGACATAATCGGGTCACTAGGAGTTCCCTTCTTATCAAAGTTTGCACTTACTGCTTTATTGATATTAGTACCACCCTGTCCTTTTGTTTCTTGTTCAATTTCTTTTTGTTGTCTTACTGCCCCCAATTGAGCTTGTAAACCTTCAATAATTGAGTTTAATGAATTTATTTGTTGAATTAATGCTTCAATTTGTGCTTTAAACCCTGCATTTTGAGATTGTAATGATGCTCTTAAAATACTTTCATCAACCGATTTTTGTAATGATGTTGATATCTGTCCAGTAAAATCATTAATTGTACCAGTCAATGTATCTATTTGATTTGCTAATACATCATTTGTTTGCTCAATACTTAATCTATTATTTATTTCAGTTTGTACTTGTGCTTGTAAAGTTGTTATTTGACTATTTAAATCATCAACTATTATTGTTAATCTTTGTAATTGTTTTCTCAAATCTTCAACCAAATTAACCTGTTCGGTATATAATGGTCTTGGAACTAAATCTAAATTAGGTGTAGGTATATTTGGTTTTAACTCTTTTATATCTACATCTATTGCTTTAATAAGTTCAACCTCATCATATTTTGGTTTACTTAAATTTTTAAAAATTAAAGATGATGCAATGTTTAAATCATCTACAACCGTTATGTTATATTCATTTTTAGTAATAGCAGCAGACCCTGATGATATTAGAATACTCTCTAAATCAGCTTGTCTTTTTTCTTGTAACTTTTCCGATATTGTTTCTAAAGTGGTTAGTGCCATTATTAGTCTATAATTTGAAATATTAATTTATCATCAATAAGTGTAGATATACCATTTTCAACTATTTCTAATTTTAATTTGTATGTTCTATTAGTAGGTAATGAATTTAAATCCATTACAAAATAATTTGATGTATTATCACAACTTATTTTAGTGTAATCTCCAAATGGAAATATTATTTCACCTGTAATATAATCTTCTAATTGATAATACGATGTTATTGGTATGTACTTATTTTGGTCGTATGCAAATGTTGTTCCAAATGTTTTAGACGGATATGAATCTCTACCTTTTACTCTTATTTTTATTTTAGAATCTTTTTGATATTCATTTTTTAAATTAGTCAATACTACTTTGTATCCATCCTCAGCTGAACCCGTTACGATTGACAAACTAGATGAAAATGTAAAATCATTCCAAGCTAATTCCAATTTAGGTTGATATATTGTTCCTGTTTCTTTTGAAAAGAATTTAAGAACACCATAATCTAATATGTCCGATTCATTACTCAATCCATGATGAATTATTAATCCGTTATTTGGTAAAGAACCACTTACCCAACGACTAATGATGTTTGTTACATCCATTCTAATATCATCCGGTTCGTTATTAAAAGATTGAGATGCCATAGATGCCGTATACCACGTTCCTCCACCACCATTGGTGATTGAACCAGTATCAGAACCACTTACATATGAATTTGGTATTGATACATAATCCATCCATTTATCGGTTCCGTTTTTATAATACCAACTTACACCATCGTTTGATATATTATCAAACTTAGTTCCAGTACCCATTGTCCAACTTTGAGAAATTGCATTTGCATAAATTGAATACTCTAATGGAATTTCTGCAGAGTTTGCTGACTTCAAATTGATAAACGCTTTCCAGCTTCCACTAATATCTCCATTAGAAATTGAAGATGAAATTGGTGTTATATCAAATTTAATTAAACTTCTCGCGATATCCTTTATATCACCATAATATAGTTTTCCAACCTCTAATATTTGGTCTCTGCCTGCGTTTTGTTCAGGTTGTTGTAAGTAAATACTTGCATCGAATGATGATGTGTAAAATTTATGCATTATAAGGCCCTCCCTTTTATATCTTTGTTAGGAAATTTAACTTCAAATACACATGGGTCTAATGATGGGTAAATCATTTTTCCACGTGTAGCTTGGTCTATATTATATTTGTTTGGTGAGTAGTTACCATCTCCGCCACATAGATTTGAAACCTTTACCGATGGAACACTCATTACTCCGTCTATATTTGCTAATATTAATTCTATTTCTGAAATATTAATTGGTTTATTGAATGTCCAATTATCTATATTAAAATAATTTTGTAATTCTGTCAAACAATTGGCAAGAACTTCTCTTTTATTAAAATTTGAATAACATATGATATCAAAATCAACACCAATATTAACTATAAATCCGTTAATAATATTAATAGCGTCTGTCATCATTCTATATTCACCTATATATGTTTTTAAATTTTCTTTAATAGCATTGTTTATATTAGTCAAATGTTTATTAGAATCATATCCTAAAATATACATATTAATTGCAAATGGATTATTTGCTTCCGCCACATTTGATTTCTTTTGTGATAAATATTTAACCAATTCTTTTTGAATTTCATTTTTTGGTTTTCCACTTAATCCTTCTACTATACCTACAAATTCTGCAATATTTTTTGGATTTGCAAGTATAGATGCTGGTGAGTTGTTATCCAATTCTCCATCAGGACTAACATATACCTTTGCAACACCACCATATCTTTCAGGCATAGATAATGCTCTTACAATATAGTCTTGTTTGGTTACCGCTCTATTTTGAGAACCAAATGTTGCTAATGCATTTTGTCTAATTTCTTCAATAGATTCACTACCTCTTCCACCTGTTGCTGATTCTAAATTTTCAACTGCAATTGATGATTTATATTGTTGGTAATTATTTATTTCCGTAATAGAAAGTAAATCTTCATTAAATTCTATTTTTGAAATGGTTGTTAAATCTTTTGTATTTACATTAGACTCAACTCCTCCACCAATTAAATATTTTATAGTAAGTTCTTTATTAATAGGTGCAATTCCAAATGTATTTGTTTTTAAAAAATTAGATGGGTCAATTCCTGCATTTAATCTACTAATTGAATTAGCCAATCCCAATCCTATATTTTTTGAGTTTGGTAACAATTGTTCATTACCACCTGAAGAATTTCCTGCACCAAATTGTAAATCAATTGTATTATCTGAATTTACTTTTACTGAAAATCTATACGGAACTTTTTGTACCTCTAAAATATAAGGTACAATCGATGACGATTCGTATGTATTAGAATTTGATTCTATATTTGCAGTTTCTACAAATATACTTTCTTGTGCCAAATATGGAACCTCATAATATTTTGTATTATCATCGTTGGTAACAACCGATGTTATTTCAATTATATTAGTATCTGATAATGTTGTTGTGGGATAATCCTGTGATGCTCCCATTGATTTAGTAGTCGTAACTTCCCTTGCAGATATTGCTTTTATTTTTTTAGTAATTAAATATTGATTTGGTTCGCCTGTTTGTTGAAATCTACTAAAAACATCAATCTCTCTATCTGTTGCATTTGAAAAATCAACAGTATCAACAGTTCTAAATACTATACTTGAATTTGTGGTTGATACAACTTCTAAACCATCCTTTATTTTAAAGTAATAAGACTCATCAGGTATATTATTGGAACCACTTCCTATTGATGGAACTAATTGATATACAGTTAATGTTGTAACTGCTGGTGTGGTTGATTTTGGTTTATATCCCATCGATTGTGCCAATGCTACAACGTTTTTTCTTTCCGTAGCATTTGCCAACATTGACTCTTTTAATTGAGTGTCCTGATAAAAGGATAACATATCACCAATTGCAGCTGCCTGTTCGATAAACACCATTCCTGGTGATGATTCATTGAAATCGGCATAAGAATTTGGAAAATATGTTTTAGTATAATCAATAAGATTTTGTTTTAAAATATCAAAATCCTTACCAACATAATTTATGTTTTTAGTGTCACCCCAACTTTTATTTGTAGATTTAATAGCCATTTACTTTTTAGTTATTTATAGTTATACTCAATAGTTCTGTCATTGTTGTATTTGACTTTAATGAAAACTTAACATCCACACTAATTTTATTAGTATCTATATCATTATCATTATAATCAAACACAATTTGTTCAATATTTAAATAAGGTAACCAAGTACCAACTGCATCTAATATAGAAGATTCTATTTTAGTTCCAATTGTTTCTTCATTTATTTGTTCGAATAGTAAGTTATGAATATCGCATCCAAAATTAGGATTTTGTAATCTTTCACCTTTTTTTGTTAAGATTAAATTTTGTAAATTAGATTTGGCTTGTGATAGAGTTGTATAATTGACAGCAAAAATACCATTGGAATTAGAACTTGTATTAATTCCTATTCCCAATACTTTATAATCGTTTTCTACTAAATCGGTAACATTTACTTTACCCAACTCTATTGCCATTATTTAAATCTTTTTACTAATTCACTATAATCTCTTGTTAATGCCTTCATAGTTGCATCTTGTAAACCATCACCCGTTGATTCCATTTGTTGTGGAATATTTTGAGGAACATTTGTTTCTCTAAAATCCATCGTATTCCAATCCTCATCCATTTGCATAGTTGGTTTAATCCTATCCAATACACTACCTTCACCACCTTGTCCACCTTCGGCTCTATGAGCAGCGGTGAATGGTTGGGTTTGGTTTAACACTTCGTTCAACATAGCATTTTTAGTAAATTCTTTTTGTGGTCTTTGTGTTTGTTGAATTGGTTGTTGTCTTTTAACCGGTGTAGGAGTAACTTCTGTCATCTCTCTTAATGATGGAGTAGATGGTTTCCTTTGTGAGTTTAATGTAACTGCACCAGATTTGATAAGTTTAACAAGTTCTTCTTTTACTTGTAACTTAACTTCGTTTTTAACAACTTCTTTAATTAAAGTTAATAAAATTTCTGATTTCATAATAATTGTTTTGTATATGTTTAGTAATAAATATTTGATTTAATAATTTATCCCACACCTGGTATTTTTGGTATGATTGGTGTGTCTATTTTTATATTTGGTGGTTTTATTGTTGGTTTTGGTAAATTTGGTAATGATATTGATAATGAAGCTATTAAATCTGCAACCGATAGTGATGGTAATTCCGGTAATTCTGGAAATGTTGGAATTTCTATACTTCCTAAATCTACTTCGGGTATTTTAACTGTAGATGGAAAATCAGGTACAGGTGGTCCTGTTATTACGTTATATGCACTCCAATTTAATACTGCCGGTGCAGGTGGTGCTGGATATGTATATTGTGAAGTTACTGACATATTACCACCTACACCCGTTAAATGTATCTGTGCTAACATTATAAATGGGTCAATCATTATGTTTGTTTTTGTACTCCACATTAAATTTGGTAGTACAAAATTAATAAAAGGTGGGTTTGGTATCAATCCTTTTATTTTATCATAAGCCATTGCTTTTATTTCTTCTTTAGTTGGGGTTTTGGCATCAATTTGTTGTTGTAATTCTTCTTTTGTTGGTATATTTGGAATTTCAATTGGTATATTTATTTCAGGTATTAATCCCTTTGCAGTATCTTTTACAAACTTTTTAATTTGAGGTAAAGTTGGTTTTGGTTTTGGAATAGAATCTAACAAACTAACTACCATTTGAACATATTGATAAATTGGTGCAAGTATTATATCTTCAATTGGTGGAATTATTTGTTTTTCAATTTCTTCAATTGCCTTTTCCAACAATTGTTCTTTTGTTTCTTCTATTATCTTTTTTCTACTTGGTAGTTTTGGAAATTCAAACTTTAATGCTTTTTTAATCTGCGCTCCAATTGCAGGTTTTTTCTTTTTAGCTTCTTTTAATTTTTTACTTATTTCTACCGCTTGTTTTATTATTGGATGATTTTTTATCTTTGTATCAATTGGTTCCTTTTTTATTATTTTCTGAACAGTGTCATAGACATTAACAGTAATATCAGGTATTGGTGTAATACCAGGAATTGTTATAGTTTTGCTTTTTAATTCATCTTCTAATTTTTTTAAAGTTTCCACCAATGCTTTATGCACCGCAGCTGACAAAGATAATGTAATAGGTTCTGGACCTATATTCATAATAGTTCCTGGTGCAGGTGGTGTAGACATCCATCCTAAAGGTTTTAATAGTGGATTTGGTAATGGTGACATTTCTGCTCCTATCCAGTATGCATCAAAACATGCAGGATATAATTCCGACAATACATTATAATTTTCTCCAACACTATCCGTTCCTTTTTTAAATGCGGCTTTAATTGCAGTTGCCATTCCTTGTACATTACCATTTATAACATTGACACCATATAACATATCACCACTCCTTTTAATACATTGGTCATATTCATTGGCATAAAATTCTGCAAACTCATCAGGGTCATTTTTAAATTTTCCTGTAACCATTGCGGTTAAAACATTTAATTTAAATATTGCCCACATATTACTTACTTAAAAAGTTTCTTGAAGATTGTATTTTAGATAATTTTCCTTTAATCATTTTGAATACCATAGCATTGTGCGGCCCGGCCGATGTTGGGCCTACTGGTGTTGCAAAAACCATATTACATACTTCATCTATTAATTCGTTCATTAGTTGTATAAGTTCTCCGGCTAATACCATTCTTTGAACATCGGCACCTGCTGCTCCTGGCTTACCAACCTTACCCACATATACAACACCACTTGCATCTGAATTTAATACAATATTTTTATTGGTATGTAAAATAATATCTTTATTAGTATGTGCATATATTTCTTTATCTGCATCTATTGTAAATCTACCATCGGTTATTACTCCAGTATTTCCTTTACCAAATATAATAAATTCACTTGCTTTTGCTGAAAGGATTATTCTATCCGAATTTAAATAAAATTGGTCACCTTTTAATTTATCCGATGAAGGAAAATCTTTAAATGCAACTTTTTGTTTTTTAATAGTTTCTTTAAATGGTATCTTAGACTTATTTGATGTTAGGTATATCGATGTACCATCTTTATTTATATCCTCCTCCACTAATGTTCCTAATTTTTCGTTATCTAAACTTGGATTTTGTTTATTTCTAATGTATATTCCAGGAGATGATGTTTTCCCATCCTCTGTTAGAAAAAATTCAGAAAATCTTATAGTATTTCCAACTCTACCACTTATAATAGTATCACCTTCTTTTGGTTTTAGAAACTTTATATTTTCATTTTTTTTATATTGAGACTTACTTGCTTCTGATTCTGTTTTTTTCTCACCGGTTGTGTGTGTTGATTTTATTTCTGAATAGTTTTTATTTTTATCAGAAGAATCAGGAGTTAAAATATCTTTTTCTTTTGTTGTTTGAGATACTTTAATATCTTCTCTATAATTTGGTATTTGAGAAACCGAATACGGTAACCAATAATTTGAATTTGCAATTTCGACAATAATAATGGTTTCACCTACTATTGGATATGTAATATTATTTTTATCAAATGGATATGCAAGGTTTTGTTTATTAATAAAACTTTCTTTATAAAATTCAATTGCACCTAAAAATCTATTATCATTTTTACCTATATAATCTTCATTATTAGTTGCAACAAAGTCATTTTCATTAACCGGTTTATCAAATTCCGTATAAACTTTTGTTACTGTGGCTACAAACGATTCCATTATAATTTAGTTTTAATTTCTTCAATTTCAATTTCTAAATCAACCATTTTTTCTTTTGTCTTTTCTTCAACTGCATTAATAGTATCTTCCATATCTTGCATTAATTGTGCTTTTTCATTTTCACTTAACCAACCATCTTCACCAATACCCTTAGCTTCTGCAGCTGCTAATCTTTGTGCAATTGTTGCAAGTTTAATTAAGTGGTCATCGTTTTTAACCGATACCTCAATTAAATCTTTTATGATAGGTGCAATCACAGTTGCTTCTCCTACATTACGAATAAGTTTTCTTAACGATTCAATCAACTCAGAAATGTTTTTCTTTTTGTTTTGTTGATTTTCGTATATATCTTTAAATAATGATGATAAATTTTTACCATCA
>Ga0208923_1000193_pt1 | contig 14559 bp, 17 predicted proteins | sample ColrivemetaGS575_FD_187620 | JGI IMG/M metagenome (GOLD analysis project Ga0208923, IMG submission 187620) | Estuarine microbial communities from the Columbia River estuary - Freshwater metaG S.575 (SPAdes) (version 2) | ecosystem: Environmental > Aquatic > Marine > Intertidal zone > Estuary ...
CCGATGCAACTCGAAAATGCACTCGTAGAAAGTGGCTACGCAAGGCGTGAAGGTGACGCGCTTGTGCTGCATCAATGGCAAGACCAAAACAAGAAATTGTTCGCGAATTATCGCAACGGCAAAAAGGGAGGCCGTCCGAAAAGTGAAGCTCCGAAGCCTGTAAAAAAGCCAGCCGGTATGCGTCTGTAAATAACCCAAATGAAACCCAACGATAACCCAACCGTAACCCAATACAAACCATGTCAGTCCTAGATAGATAGAATATCTATCTACTAACGTAGATAGATAGGCTTCGCCTCTCTCGCTTAAGGCGAGAGGCGAGCCATCCAGAAAGTAAAGTATGGCAATTTTAAAAAGAGAAGAAACAGCAAGCACAAGGTCGGCAGTTCCGACAGCACCGAGCGCGGAGAAGGCCGCGATCAGCATCATCCTTCAAAACTACGAAGTTCTGGACGCAGCGAAGTGGGACGCGGACTTGTTCTTTGAGCATTCCAACCGAGCCTTGCTGTCAGCGGCCAAAGAGTGCCATCACGAAGGATTCAAGGCCGACATATTCCGACTCCAGGCGGTGCTTGAAGAAAAGGGACTAATTTTCGACGTAGGTGGATACCACAACGTCACCGAAGCCTTCACGGCATATCCGACAGGCGACACCGTGGCGGCATTGGACTTCCGAAAGGACTTGATGAAGGCACGCCGGTATCGAAAAGCGATGGCGAAACTAGCCGAGAGCAAGGACGACATCCGCGAGATGCGTGCGGATCTTAACGGCATCGCTCAACACCTAGCGGACTCGGACGAGGAACAAACGGACGCTGTATCGATCAAAAAACAATGTGCCGACCTACTGACCGAACTTCTCAAAACAACGCCACCGGAACGCTTCACGACCGGCATCACCGGACTGGATGAAAGGATCAACGGCGGATTTGAGCGTGGGACGCTTGCTGTATTCGCGTCGGAGACTTCGGGCGGCAAGTCTATTGCTTTGCTTCAAACTGCCCTGCACGGGGCTACAAACGCCAAGACAGGCGTGATTTTCTCGCTGGAGATGAGCGCAACGCAGGTCATCGGTCGTCTAGTTGCCGCGCAGAGCGGATGGCGTTGCGTGTCCGCCTACGAAAAACCAAGCCAGCCGCACATTAACGGAATGAAGCTCGGCATCGCGGATATCTCGGCCTTGCCGATCACGATCCACGATCAAGTATCGGACATCGATACTATCGAGAGCATTTGCCGGCAACAAAAGCGCACCGGACTTGATTGGGTGGTGGTCGATTACATCCAGCTTTGCTCGCCGTCCGCCGATAGCAAAAGCGAAACACGCGAACAGCAGGTCAGCGAAGTCGTGCGCCGTCTCAAGTTGATGGCGTTGCACCTTAATGTTTGCGTCTTGACCGCTTCCCAGCTAAACGACAAGGGCGAGCTACGCGAGTCGCGGGGCATAGGTCATCACGCGGACTACGTCCTGCACATCGATCACGCGAACCATCCCGACATCGAGATCAAACTTATGAAAAACCGAAACGGAGAACGTCACGTCTCCGCTCCGGTGCTAATGCAAGGCGGCATAAGTCGCTTTGTCGATAGGGTGACGAAATAAAAAAAACACCTACCCCCCCCCTATATTGAATGGCTCAAAAAAATAATTTGCATTGCGTGGAAGCTGGGTTAAACCAAGTGCTCGATGCACGACTTGACGCGAGACGCCGCCGAATACGACGAATCCTCGTATTCGCCAGACTTTTTCTCATTTGATGATCCATACGATACATCGGAGAATTTCTTTGAAGATCCAGGTGCAGTTCGCGGCGTTAGGATAACAGCCTACCGCGAAGCCAGCGAGAAACTCCTGGTTGTGCTCAACAAAACGATATCGTTCCTAGCCGAACACGGCTACTCTCGGAGCAAGACTTTGTGGGGCGTGGCCTTTGCATTAGGTCATCCACTAACCGCTGGCATGAGTATGCTAGAAGCAGGACGAGAACTCGGATGCACCAAGCAGGCGATCTCGAAAATAGCAATGGACTTCCTCGACACTACAGGCCTACCGCCTTCGACATCTTTAAAAAGCGAGGAGGCTCGCAATACATACCGAAAAACTAATACAAACAAATATGGACACAAACGAAATAACAGCAATAACCCTGCCGGTAATTGAGGCAGAGATACGCAACGCTTATGCGGAAGCCAACGCCCTAGCAGTAACAGCCAAGGGCAATGCACGCGCCGCCGTCTTACGCATGGCAGACTGTGGGCAGATGCTCATGGTCGCAAAAGACCACGTGCGCGGCAACCGCAACGAGTGGCTCGCATCGCTTGGCATCGACCCAGACAAGGCGGCCAAGGCAATTCACTTGGCACGCAACCGCGACCAACTAGAGCTTGAGCTTTGGCCAGCAGACATGGCGAAACTCGGAGCGCAGATGCTCGGCATCCTGCCGCCTCCAGGTTCATCGGGCCGAGAGGAGAACGACCCAGAACGCACCACGGGCGCAAGCACGCATTGGCTTACGTACGCAGGCAAGTTGCAACGCTCGTTCACCGACCTGTTCGCGCGTAAGCCGGTGGAACAATGGCGTTCGGATGAGAGAGAATCGTTAAGGATTGCAATTAAGCCAATCGCAGAACTTTACGCAAAGTTAAATGATTAAGAACCTTTGCAAAAACTTAGGAGACTTCTACAATTTCCTAATACATGGGGGTTAACAGACTCTCTTCACTCCCTTATGCATGAATAAAAAAAGCTCGGTTGTCAAAGTGACGCACGAAGTCATCGGAAAAGCCTGGGGAATTTCCAAACAAGCCGTTGCAAAATGGGTCAAGCTCGGTTGCCCAACCAGCTCGATCGAGGCCGCGACAAAATGGCGCGACGAATACTTGCAGGCATCGGGCAAGGCCGCACCGGCTACGCTGAACGAGGCGCGTCTCGAAAAGACCTTGCTAGAATCCGAACGCATTCGCGTCCGCCTTCAACAAGACCGAGGCGAGCTTGTGGAGATCGCCGTAGTCCGCGAAGCTGGAATCCGCATCGGCGCGATCTTCAGCGCGAAGCTCGCTGCGCTCGTCAACGATGCATCGGGCGCGTTGGCAGGGCTGGACGAAGCCACCTTGCGGAAGAAACTGCATGAACGCACGCAGTCGATTTTAGCGGAGATCAGAACTGAATTGGAGAAGGTATGATCACCGGAGCTATTGTCGCAATTTTATTGGTCGGCTTTTTTATTTGGTCAGCACGAAATGATATGGAATGAACGCACTAGCACAAGGCATCCGCGACGGCATTAAGTTAGCATTCGACGGCACGATACTTGATTGGGCAAGCGATCACGTTAACTTTCCGAACTCGGATCGCGCTTCGCGCTTCGACCCTTCGGTTGCGCCGTGGCTGAACGCGCCGCTGTTGGCCGCGAGTGATGACGAGACAACACAGGTATTTCTTCGCGCACCGACCGGAGGAGGCAAAACTACGATGATGGAAACGCTCGCTTGTTTTATCATTGCTCAAAAGCCTGGGCCGACTTTGTTCGTTGGTCAGACGGATGACATGGTGAAAGATTGGACGGAGTCGCGCCTACTTCCTATCTTCCAAGAATGCAAGCCTGTTCGCGACTTGTTTCCAGAAGACCGGCACGCGCTACGCAAGACCACGATCCTCTTTCCGCATATGGTATTGTTCGCAGGTGGCGCGAACATGACGAACCTTCAAGAAAAATCGATGCGCTATTGCATCGGTGACGAAGTCTGGCGGTGGAAAAGCGGCATGATAAAGGAACTCAAGGCGCGACATCACGACCGCTGGAACCGCAAAACGCTCCTCGTCTCGCAGGGATGGGACGCAGGGCACGAAGCCGACGCCGAATGGGACAGTGGATCGCGGGAAGTGTGGGGCTGGACTTGTTCCCATTGCGGGAACTGGCAGAGATATCTATTTGATCAGATAGAATATGTGACCGAGCGCGACGAAAAGGGCGGAATCCTTTGGGATAAAGTGCAAGATTCGGTCGTTATGAAATGCGAGCACTGCGAAACTCGCTACAAAGACGATGCAAGCACTCGACGCAACCTTGCAAATACTGCAACTTACCGCGAACTCAATCCACATCCGGTGCGAGGGCATCGGTCGTTCGAGTATCCGGCATACGCAGTCTGGTGGATTCCGTGGTTTTCAATCGTCAAAGAGTGGATCGAAGCCAACGAAGCGAAGAGCAGCGGCAACTTGGAGCCGCTCAAACAATTTATTCAGAAGCGCAAGGCGCAGACTTGGCAGGACGAAGTGACAAGCGATCTACCGGAGATCACGACCGGCGACCACGCGAAGGCGGAATATCTGGAAGGGCAGAAGATCGACGGAGAACACCGACGCTTTATGACCGTGGACAAACAGCGCGACCACTTCTGGTGCATCGTCCGCGCCTTCCGAGTTGATGGGTCTTCGATGCTCTTGCATGAGTCAAGGCCGCTCACTTGGGAAACGCTCGACGCCATCCAACAGCAGTTCGATGTTATGCCGCGATGCGTTGTAGTGGATGCAGGCTATGACACACCGCTGGTCTACGAACAATGCGCTCGGCGTGGCTGGACGGCTTCGCACGGATCGGGGCAAGACGGATTTTATCATATCGACGGAGGACGAAGGACGCGCCGGTTCGTTTCCAAGATTGAAGGAGCGCAAGCTGGATCGGATGGACTCAAATGCGCGTATTTCTTTTTCAGCAACGAAGGCATCAAAGACAAACTCGCTTCACTTCGACAGGCTGACGCAGTTCCGAAATGGGAAGTTGCAAGGGATGTGTCCGACGACTACCGCAAGCAGATGTTGTCGGAGATGAAGAAGGACGTCACGAACTCTAAAACAAAACAAGTGGAGCAACGGTGGGTTCGCATTGGCGGCAGGCCAAACCATCTTTGGGACTGCGAATGCATCGCGCTTGCGTCCGCGATGCTCGCTGGCGTTTTGCCGATAGGCGCGGAGAGCTAGCATTTAAGCGGTTCTGCGAGCCGTGAAAAATAATTGAAAATAATTATTTACAAGAATCAAAAAGCGTGAGATATTAAAAACATCAAAGGGAACAACTCCCCAAGATGAAAACCAAAAAAAAAATACGACCATGAAACTTAAAAAAACAACAAACGGATACGAGTCAAAAGACGGCAGATTTCAATTCATCAAAAGCGAATGCGTGGCATCTCGCAACGGATGCTGGAAAACAGCATGGCGTGTATTGGACAACGGCAAACTTGTTTCCGACCACTTTGAAGAAACGCTTTCTGTCTGCAAAGAAATTGCTGAATCAATTATTGAAGACGAAGCAGGTTTGGTATTGTGATCCCAGTGGATGGCACAACGCCAGCAACGAAACCAAAAAAGAAAAAACAAAATGAAAAACGAAACGATCAAAGGAATCAAACTCCTAAAAAAAGGCATCAAAGATTTATCCGGAAAATATATTCCTTGCTGGTTCTCTGTCGGTGAACGTTACGAAAAAAATTCAGACGGAATAAGATCAACCTATATGGCTGCTGTTATCTATGCCAAGAAATACAGTGACCGACTCCCGAAAGAGTTAATGCCTGAAAACGAATCTGACATGATGACGGATTATTTTGAAAAAGATAAAGCGGTATTTCGCAAAGGAACAAAAGAGTTTGAGATAATAGCTCAACTCTTAGCCGCCTAACACCAACCGGCGCGGGTTCAATCCCCGCGCCTTTTTTATATGACACCAACCAAACGAGGCGGAGCCAGAAAAGGCGCAGGCCGCAAGGTCGGATCGGGCAAGGGACGCACGGTCATATCAAAGACGGTGGCGATGACGGCGGATAGCTGGTCACGGCTCGACGCCGTGCGCGGCACGATGTCGCGGGGCAAATATCTCGGCAGTTGCTTTTGACACTTCCGCAAAATTAACAACACCCGCGACGCCTCTCCACGGAAGCGCACCAATGCGGGTTATCTTTTTGACATCGCCAACATTTAAATGGCGATGAACAAAACATTCTTCGGTCTTCCGGTTGCGACCTTGCAAGAATTACAGACCGATTTCACGGCTTGCTTAAAAGCAATCGCCATTGCGGGCGCAAGCTACAGCATCGCAGGGCGTAGCTTCACGAGAGCCAACCTTGCCGAGGTCGCACAGACGATCAAGGAACTGCAAGCCGCACTTGACAACGCCAGCGGCACTCGTATAACGAGATACACGCCGACTTTTCCGACGCAACGACCATGACGCAAGACCTCATCACAAAAGCCATTTCGTTCGTGTCGCCCAAGGCTGCTCTTGACCGCATGGTCAACCAGGCGAAGCTACGCAACTTCGGACGATTCGATTCAGCATTGACAAGCGAGAAGCGCGGCATCTCGCGTGGCGTGTCCGGTGGCGAAGACACTAGCGGAACTCGTGAAAGGTATTCGCTCATCCGCGCCGCTCGCGATCTTGCCGACAATTTCCCACCTGTCCGTTCGCTCCTTTTAAAATTTGCAACGTATGTCTCCGGGCGCATCGCATACCAAGCACGCACCGGCAACCGCGAAGCCGATACAGCTATTGAAAGATACTGGCAAAAATGGTGCAACGACTGCGATTTTCTAGGCCGTCACAATTTCACAACGCTTTTACAGCTTGCCGTCACCGCTATGTTGAGGGACGGAGATTGCGGATTCATCATCGTCCGCGACCGCGAAGATTTAAAATTACAAAGCGTCGAGGCCGACCGCATCGGTTCGCCTTACGATCAAACTGATACCGACAAATACATTGGCGGAATAAATGTTGACGACTATGGAAGACCCATTTCTTACACAATTTTCACGCGCACTATTAATAACCAGTATGTTTCTCCTACTAATATTGTTGCAAAAGAGTTCATTCACTTATTCGACGCCGCACGGTTGGACGAATATCGTGGGCGATCTGCTTTCGCTACTGCGTTAAACGCAACGCGCGATCTGCAAGAAGCGATAAAAGCTGAGGTACAGGCGATCAAATACGCGAGCTATCAAAGCGGAGTCATCACGACCGAGAGCGGAGCGGCAGACGCAGGCGACTATTTCGCACGTGGCAACTCAAACGATCAAGGACAGGTCGCACGCTTGCAGTCGCTCGACCCAGGAACGGTCAATTATCTATCCGCAGGCGAGAAAATGGAAATGTTCAAGAGCGACCGACCGACCGGCGCATTCGGAGAGTTCATCCGTTTGGTGCAGGCGCACATTTGCATGGCAGTCGGTCTTCCCTACGGCTTCGCATTCGATGCCGACAAGTCTGGGCCAATGGCAAGAATGGAGGCCGCGATGGCAGAGCGCACGTTCCTCCGGTGGCGTGGATTGCTTGAAGGTCAATTTTTGAACCGCATCAAAAATGTTATCTTACTCGACGCCGCTTCGCGTGGACTCATTCCAGATTCCGAATACTTGCTCGATGGCCGCTGGTGCTGGCCAGCCAAGGTTTCGATTGACTACGGACGCGAAGCCAATGCCGATATTGCACTTTGGAAAGCTGGCTTGAAAACAGCAGGGCAGATTTATTCAGACATGGGTGAGGACTACGAAGAGGCACTCCGCGCACGGGCGAAGGAAGCGAACATGATCAAGGAACTTGGTCAAGAGTTCGACGTGAAGCCTTCGCGCATTTCGGATTCAGTTCCAACAAGCACGTCCGACTCGATTGAAAAAATTCCTCCGCTCATCGAAAGCATAGGCGCAAACGGAACATTTGCAGTTTCAACGATTCTCGCTCAACTCGCTTCAGGCGGATTGTCTTCCGAACAAGTTGCAGTTATCTTGCGCGTTGTATTTGGAATGGACGAGGAGAGCGCGGATGAATTAACGCGATCACAAGCACCCAAACCGCAACCGCAACAAAAGCCGGAGGAACTCTCAGCATTCGAGGCCGATCAGAACAAGCCGACCAAAGGCATGATCGAGGAGGCCGCTCGTGGCCCAGAAGAATTAGTGACAGCCTTGCGCGACGACTTCGGACGCATCACCGCATTTCAAAGAATAAAATAAATGATCATCCACGGCATAGCACTCGAAGCAAAAAAAGCACTCATCACCGGAGTCCACCAACCCGGCGACGATTACCGGATCGCGCTTTACAGCGCATCGGCAAAGATCGGGCCGACAACAAAAGCCTACACAACCGAAGGCGAGATCAAGGGCATGGGCTACACCGCCGGAGGCGTAACGCTCAAGGGACACCGCACAGGCATCATCGGAAAGAATGCATTTATAACATTTGATGATGTCGTCCTAAAATCTGCAACATTCGCGGCAGCAGGCGCGATGATTTACAACGCCAGCAAAGGCAACGCTGCGCTTATCGTCTTGAGCATCGGATCCGAAAAGCACGTTTACAACAGCACGTTTGAATTGAAATTTCCCAAGCCAACCGAAACCAGCGCACTCATTCTTTTAGCTTAAATATGAAACCAACCAACCCAATCGTTATCGACGGAGAAGCCTACGATCTTTATACAATGACGCTCGCAACAGCGAGCCGCTACAACTCGCCAGACCAGCAGGACGCGAGCGTTGTATTGACGCTCACGCCTACACGCTTTGAAGGCGACCAAGTGGAGCAGTCGCAAGAAAATAATCGGACGGTTCTTTTCGGTTCGCTCGCCTCCGCTTCGCAACCAGCAATCGTCGCGGTCGATGAAGTTTCAGCCGCAATCCAAAAATTCATTTACGCAGAAGGGCTTTAAAATATGGCCGTCATCAAAGCAGCCGCAAGCGGGAACTGGAGCGCGACAGCAACTTGGACAGGTGGCGTAGTGCCAACACTCAACGATACCGTCTACGCGAACAGCTTCACCGTCGCACTCGACCAAGCCATCGACCTCACAGGCTCAACCGTGGACACAAGCGGATCGTTTATCGCAGGCCAAATTTACATGGTCGTTTCGGTCGGCACGACGAACTTTGCATTGACGGCAAACTGCATCGCACCCGGCACGAATGCAGGAACGGCGGTCGCGATCACCTCGGCAGTCGGTCAGATTTTCCAAGCGGTCAACGCTGGAACTGCGACCACCGGAACCGCTCGCAGAATGGGTGCGTTGTTGAACTACGTCAACACGCCGATCACCGTTGCGACAGGTGGGAGCTTTACGCTCGCGGCAAATTACAACGTCACCGGTGCATACATACAGGCAGGCTCTGCAAATTGCTTGACGGTCTCAGCCGCCGCAAGCTCGACGCTCGCAGGATGCCACGCTACAGGTTCGGCGTTTACGCTATCCACTCGCGCTATTGCGTTTTCATCCAGCGGCACGTTGACGCTTAACGGCATTGTCGCTATCGGCGGTAGGGTTGTAGGAACAACGGCGGTCAACGGAGCGCACGCAGTCGAATCGACATCGGCAGCAGGCACGATTGCATTTACAAATGCTAGCACGCTGACGGGAGGGAACGTCTCATTTGGGGGGGCTGTAAATAACGCTTCGACAGGCCCGATCACGGTTACATCCAGCACGGTAACAGGCGGGGGCGGGGCAAATGCCATCTTAAACAGCTCGACAGGCACGGTTACGGTTACATCTACGACAATCACGGGCGGGAGTGTTTCTTCGGCTATAGCCAACACCTCAACTGGCACAGTCACGGCTATATCTAGCACCCTTACGGGCGCGAGTGGGGGGGCCGCCATCGCCAACGCTTCGACAGGCACGGTCACGTCTACATCCAGCACCGTTACGGGTGGGAGCGCAGCCAGCGTACATGGAATCAACAACGTTTCCAGCGGAACGGTCACATTGACATCAACCACGGTCACAGGCGGGAGCAACGCGACCGCCTACGGAGTCAACAACACCTCCACCGGCCCAGTGACGATCACGGGAGATGTGACGGCATCCACTGGCGCAGGTGTTTTAAACGCGAGCACTGGCACGGTTACGATCACCGGAACGCTGACTCCTACGACCGCTGTCCACGCGCTCCAATGCACCAACACCACAGGGGCTGTCATTACTTTGAGCGGTTCGCTTATCTATGCGAGCAACGGATTTGCTCCGACAAATTGTCTAAAGTTTTTGATGAACCCAACGCCAACGATGGCAAAGGTTCGCTTTGCAAAAAACGGATCGACGACCTACAGCGACTTTTTCACCTCCGACAATAGCCTCGGCCAAGCCGCGATTACAGACGTTCGTTTCGGAACCGTCTACGCAAGCGGAGCTTTGACGGGCGTGGCCTACATTCCATCGGCGTCAAGCGTGGCATTCGGCGTGCCTGTCGACAATACAACCGGCACAGCAACACTCACCGCCGCTGACGTGCGCGCCGCGATAGGCTTGGCAACAGCCAACCTCGATACGCAACTTGCCGCGATACCGACGGCCATCACAAACGCAAACGCCGTCTGGGACGAGTTGATGTCAGCGCACACGACATCCGGCACATACGGCGGCAGGATCGTTCGCGCAATAAATGCAAACAACGAACTGCAACTTACAGGCTCGCATCACGCAGCCGCAGACGTTCACGAATTTCAAGCCGCCGTTATTCAATCCGTGGCCTTCGCCACAAGCGCAGTCACGCTTTTCACAGGCGCGATGCGAACCGAACTCACGCCAGAACTAACCGAGATCACCGAGGTTCACGCAATCCACGGACTCGACATCGCAAACGCGCTCACCGTCACGCCTACGAGCAGGACATCGGGCGCGATCACGCAAGCGATCACCGGAGACGGAACAACGAACACCGTAGTCACGAGAGTCTAAGCGGATGCTAGCTTCCCTGCTCATCGCAACGCAGGGCTTAATGCCAAGCCCAACGCCGCTTTCTATCGGCGTTCAAGGCTTGCTGTTCATTCCGGTCGTTCCACCTGTTCCGATCAATCCAATCGATCTGCCAGGCGGCGGAGGACGAGGACGCGAAGAGCGAAAAGTTACGGTCACCGTTCGCGGCGTCCGTCTTGTTTTCTCGGTCGCGAACGTCGAAGCGTGCGCCGGTTCGCGCATTCAAATTGTAGGTTCGTCTTGCTTCACCAATGCTGGCGAGGCAGACCTTGCGTTTAGCTCAAGCATACTGGTTCTAGGTGCTCGCACTCATGCCAGCGCAAGTCGCCCGGAGATCCGATTCTCGATGTCGTTCGACGTGATAGGTGGAGAGGAAGAAAACGAGTTAGAAGTTTATCTAATGGCGCAGGCCGCGTTCAAAATGCTCTACGACTAATTGACATTTGCGCCAGCGCATGGATGTCATCGAAGGCGTATCAATCATTTCAATCGGCGAAGCAAAAGGTCACGGGCTTTACGTTGACGAGACAACTTTGATGCAAGTCAAAGAGTGTGCCGAGACCTACAAGGGCGGCGTAAAGGTCAATCTCGACCACGGTGCAGGGATAAAAGACATCGTCGGTTTCGTAAACAATTTCCGCATCGTCGGGAAACAACTCTTAGGCGATCTCAACCTTCTCAAAACATCGCCCATGCGCGATTACGTCATGGAGATTTCAAGCAAACTCCCGGACACATTCGGAATCAGCATCGCATTCACAGGCCCAATCCGCGAAGTGGAGGGACTCGCCTTCGCAAGTTGCACCGAGCTTTACAGCGCAGACCTCGTGCAAACACCAGCCGCAAACGCGACAGGTCTTTTCAGTTTTACCGCGAAGCAAGTTGACAGTTTTTCCAAACAAATGACCGATCCAGAAAACACCGAGGCTCCCGAGGGAGAAGTAGAAGTCACAATCGCCGAACTCGCAAAACGCATGGAAGCTCTTGAGCTTTCCTTCGGTTCGATGAAAACCCAAATGGAAGCAATGCTCCCAGCTGAAGAGCCAGCCGCTGAAATGAAAGAAGAGATGACCGCTGAACTCAGCGTCATTTCCAAACTCGAAGCAAAGCTCGACTCGATCATCTCCAATTTCGGAGCCGCTCCAGTAAAGGCATCGGTAGTCGCCGAGGAGAAGGCAGTCGAAAAATTCGACCTCAAATCAGTCATCGTGCAGAAGACCGAGGAACTCGGCAGCCGCACCGAAGCTATCCGCTTCGCAATGCGTAACCACCGCGAAGCCTACATCGAGGCACGCGACAATAACGAACTCAACTTTTAATCAAAACAATCTATGGCAACCCAAAACGATAACGGAATCCGGAGCTTCGCTTTCGCTTCCGCAATTACTGCGAACACGCTGGTGAACATCACCGGCGCAAACGCTGCGCAAGCAGCATCAACCGGCGCCAACGCCATCGGAGCCGTCCAAGCTGACGTTGCCGCTGGTGGACAAGGAGCCGTCAAACTATTTTTCCCAACCCAATTCGGCATCGTGTCCGCGATTGTGACAGCCGGTAACACCGTTTTCGCGGTGACCAACGGCCTCATCCTCGGCACATACGCCAACGCATCGACCGTCACAATCGGCGTTGCGATCAACTCCGGCGTTTCCGGTGACGTTGTCGAATACGTTCCTAAATTCAACCAATAACTAACTACCCACTATGGCACTCTCATATACAACTATCCGCGCCGATATCGCGCAGGCCGTCTTCGAAGGCTTGTCGAACAAAAACAACTTGTTCATCGGAACCGAAGTCATGCCAGTTTACTCGTCCGACGTTAAGTCTGGCGCGTATCTGAAATTGAACATCGGCGATTCTGAAACTCTCAACGACGACGTTCTGAAGATCGCCGCTGGTGCTGGATATCCACGCACAAGCCGCCGGTTCACGAGCGATTCTTTCGATGCGATTGAATATGGTCTCGAAGAGGTTCTTCCTGACAGCAACCGCCGCGATCTCGATAGATTTTTCGACACCGAGGTTAACATCGCTTCGATGTTGCTCCGCCAAATCCAAGTCAGCCACGAGGCTCGCGTTGCTTCAGCAGCATTCGCCGCTAACGGACTCACGGCGATCAGCGCAAGCGCAGCTTACACCGACGCGAACATCACAGGCTTCGACGTTCCCGGTGACGTGGCATCAGCCAAGTTGGAACTCGCCAAATATGGCGTGCTTCCAAACACCTTGATCATGTCCATGCCTTTGTTTGAGCGCATCCGCCGTTCTGCCAAAGTGCAGAATCAGTTCTTCGGCGTTGTTCCTTCGGATCAAAGCCGACTCTTGAGCGAAGGCGAAGTCGCCGCCGCTGTCGGAGTCGACCGCGTTCTCGTAGGTCGCGCACCAAAGAACACCGCCGCTAAGGGTCAGACCTATGCCGGCGGATTCATCTGGAGCAATACCTACATGGCTCTCGCCACAACCTCCGGCGGAGACTTCTCCGGTGGTGGATTCGGACGCACGATTGTATGGGCTGCAGATAGTCCCGTGCCTTTCGTTTCCGAAACCTACCGTGACGAGGCCCGCCGCGCTAACGTCCTCCGTGTTCGTCAGAACTCGGCAGAGAAAGTTATCGACGGTTCCAGCATCATCCGCATCACGACTGGATACGTTTAAGATTCCCCAGCAAGTTAGCATCGAAGAAGCCACCTCGAAAGGGGTGGCTTTTTTGCGTTGACACGATATCCTTTTTGTAAACATGAACCAAAAAAAGAAGCTGGTCGCAGGGCTTATCTGCGGCAACGAAGAACCGCGCATTGAGCGATGCGTGAAATCACTTCAACAAATCTGTGACGAGATTGTTATTGTCCGAGCAATCGGGGCACTCGCACCGGATCGCACGCTCGACATCGCCAGGGAGATGGGATGTCACGTTGACGAATACCTCAACTCGCCGCTTGTGGCAGACTGGGACCATCTCGACAACTTCGGAGAGGCTCGAAACAAGGCATTCGCCAAGGCATACGAACTCGCAGGGAAAGACGGCTGGGTAATGTGGGCCGACTGCGACGACATCATTGAGCCGGCAATGGTCGCGCCAACATTGGCCGCTCTTGAGGAATGTCCAGCAGAACAAGATTGGATATTGACCGACTACGTTATTCCAGAGCAGGGCAAACGCGCACCAAGGGAGCGATTCTTTCGCTTCAAAACAGCATGGTGGCATCGGCCGGTGCATGAGAACGCGCAACCTACAAAAGACGTTGCGGTATGTATGCGCCGCGATCTTGAGATTGTCCACGCCCCGCCAATCGGGGCGCGAAATAGCAGCGAACGCAACCGCAGGATTCTCATGCATCAAGACCGCATGACTTCGCATTTTAAGTTTTACCTGCATTACGAGAATTTCATTGCCGGCAATAAAGAGCTTGCGGCCAAATACGGATCGGAGGCACTCGCCTTGACCGATCTCGACGGAGTGAACCGCTACGAAATCCTTTTGAATTGCGCCAACATTACGAGCGGGGAAACCTCGCTCAACCTAGCACGCAAGGCGCGAGCACTTGAGCCGAAACGCCGCGAAGCCTACGGACTTGAGGCCAGCATCCTGCTTGACGATAAAAAATACCAAGACGCGCTGAAAGTGGTGGAAGAAATGCTCGAAGTGCCGACGCCTAAGTTCCCGCAATGGACACATCGCAAAGAGTGGTATGGATGGAAGGGAGATCAACTCTACGCATGGACGCTCCGACTGCTCGGACGCAACGAAGACGCCGAAGAGATCGAGCGCGAGACGCTAGCAGGATCAAGCAAGTTTAAAATCTCGCT
>Ga0208923_1000195_pt1 | contig 14466 bp, 13 predicted proteins | sample ColrivemetaGS575_FD_187620 | JGI IMG/M metagenome (GOLD analysis project Ga0208923, IMG submission 187620) | Estuarine microbial communities from the Columbia River estuary - Freshwater metaG S.575 (SPAdes) (version 2) | ecosystem: Environmental > Aquatic > Marine > Intertidal zone > Estuary ...
TGGCTGCCTGATTAAGTTTAACGTAACCTTGTCCATCCATGTTTACTAACATATTTATGCATTTTAATTCATTTTTTAATTACTTTTTACTGAGAGTCAACGAGTGTCAGTAAAAAGAGCAACTGTTTATATCCTTATTTAATAATTTGTTATTAAATAGAAACGCAATTAAGATGTAATATTAAAAACTCGACTTTAATCTATAGCTAAATGTTCTAGGACGCTTAGCTAAAATATATGCTATAACTTTTTCATTAATAAATTATAACTCCTTTATTGGTATATATGCCAGCAACTAACCATCCAAAAGAATCAACTTCAATTGGAAATACATCAAAATTATTATTTTCCAAGATAGATATATTTTTCCAATTACATTGACCATTTATAATTAACAATTCATCTGCTAAATTTACAATTTCATTTACGATTGGAATATGGTCTTCAGATGAAACTTCTTGTTCTAATTTGATTAGAAGTGTAAGCAAATGTTTAATAGACATAATGTAATTTATAAATACTATTATTTATAAATTTTTCAATTTAATTTTATGCATGCTACTTGTTAATTTTATAAATTAACTTTTCATTCTTTTCATTTAATTCATTAGCCTGTTTATTATAAGCTTCTGCTGCATCTAATTCATTTTCAAAAAATCCTATATGAATTTGTTTTTTATTATGAACTAAGACAGCTCTATATTTACCATTTTTTTTAGATAATGTTACACCATGATATTTAGAAGATTTACTTTCCATCTTTTTATCTTGAATTTCTTGATAAATATCTTTTGGAATAGTTATATAATCAGGGATATCATTTAATACATAATTCGTATTATTATTTTCATTAAAATATAAAGCTTGTTGATTATAAATTTTTGCACATTCAAGTTCATTTCCATTATTACCTAAACTATAACTTTTTTTATTGTATTTTATGGACACAACATAATATTTTCTAGTAGAATCATAACTGACACCTTGATATTTAGATGTAACATTTTCTAATATTTTTACTTTAGTTTCTGTTGGAATATCTCTTGGAACAGGAACGTAATCTTCAATATCATTTAATGCATATATTGATTCTTCTGTTTGATTGATATACACTGCGTAATCATTATAAGATTTTGCAGCATCTAATTCCGAATCAAAATATCCTAAAAAATGTGTTTTATAATCTTTTTTTAATTTACAACTCCATTTTTGTTTTGTTTCCTCCCAGCATACACCTTTATAATTACCTGATTTATTAGACATTTGTTGAGCATTTAGTTTACATTTTTTAGAGTTTTCTTCTTTAATTTCTTGTTGTAAAACAGTTTCATTATTTATTTCATCTAACTGTTTAGTAATATTTAAGTCTATATTTGTATTTTTAAATTCAGTATAATCTTTAAAATTATATTTTTGAGAAAATGTTATACAATTTTTTATGGTTTTAATAGTATAAGCCAGTTCAAAATCATCTTTAATATAAAACCACTCGCGACGATTTTTGATTCTAAATGATTTTAGTGCTAAATGGATAATTTTTTCAGAAAATTCAGTGTTATTAGTTTCAAATCTACAAACAATTTTTAAAGAGTAAGTACTTGAAGCCGTATTTAAATTTATAAGTCTTCCATCTGGTTTCAGTGCTAGACCTATTTTATAATGACCTAATGTAGATGTATCATTAATTAAATAAATATATCCAGATTCATTACCAAACCCATATGTATCAGGTTTATTTTCTAATTGTTGAATTAACTTGTTTTTATCATCTAATTGTTTGTCTTTTTCTTCAAGTTGTTTCTTTAATTCTACTGATTCATTAAATATTATGTCGTCAAGAATATTTCCCGCCCATTTTCTAAATTTCTTGGCTACTTCTTTTTTTGAAGTATAAAGTAAACGATAAACACCTTGACTTGTTAAAAATAATGTTTCCTGCTTACGTTTTATCGTGTCGTACGTAGTACGTACAACGACCTCGTCTCCATCAAAATTCATTATACTTGTTCTAATATTGACAATATTCAAGGCTTTACCTATATCACTTGCTTTAAAACAATAAAGTTTTTTATTATCTATTTCTTCAGTAATAATAGATATTGGATTGTTTTCGAATGCTTTAACTATACAGTTATTATCTTCTTTGATTTCATCTGTCATTTATCAATGTTGTACGTGATGTTTATATCCTTATTTAAGAATTTGTTTTTAAATAAGAAAGGCAACTATAATGTAATATTAAAAAATGTTTCAAGAGACTTTTTAAAGTTAACTCTAAACCCATAACTAAATGCTCTAGGCCGCTTAGCTAAAACGTATGCTATAACTTTTTTCATCATTTTTGATTTGTCAGTTTTATTTGGTATTTCGTCAAATTGCATAATATCATTATCTACCAAGACAAACAGCGTGGCAGTGACACAAATCGCGCTGCGTTGTGCACCAGCATAACAATGAATAAGAATATTTTTATGTTCTGTTAAAAGTTTTTTGAGGATAAATGGTAAAACTGTATGAAAGTATTGTTCCATTATATAAATATCTTGATCCAAGAGTGAATCGTATACGGGAATTCTAAATGTTTCTAATTTGTTTAAACCATGATTAACTGGGTCTAATATATCATAAATATACGGTAAATCAACTGAGCAATTAATGACAACTGAAATATCATTATCTTTTAAAAACACGGGGTCTAGTGCCGATTTATAATTTCCTAACCATAAAGCACCTGACTTTTTATTCTCTGGAATGATATTATTAACATTTTCAATTAATTTATTGATATATGATATCATCGTTATCTTATGATAACTTATAAAAAAATTTTACGAATTTACTTAATATAAGTCGTAAATAATATACAAGTAAAAAAAAAAAATTAAATTTAAAATTAATTTACTTGTATATAATAAGAATGTCAAGTAGAAAAATCGCAACTAATTCTATAGGTTATCGAATTATTAAAAAAGACGACTCTTATAATGACAGTGATAATGACAGTAATACGGAAAGTGTCTCGTCAGGATATTCGTCAGAAGGTGGTGGTAAATACAGATTTACATCTATAGTTGAATCTGGGTATAAGAAACCAAGAGAAGGAAGTAAACAAGACAATATGACAAAAGAGCAAATAAAAGAAAAACTTAAAGGGTATAAAGCTTTAAAAACGATACAAGATAAACGATATCTACTAAATCTAAAACCATTTAAAGTATGGATAAGATATTTTAACACTACTACAAAAGAATTTAGAGTTGGAGGTTTACTTAAGCTAGTTGACCCCGAGTTAAGATACATTATGTTAGTAAATACTAGCAAGAATTTAACTTGGTCTGTTCAATTAAAAAATAACATTATATTTGTTCCTAGTAACATTGAAGAGAAAGAACAAGAAAAAGAACAAGAAAAAATGACAAAAGAAAAGTTGTATAAACTATACAAAGCAGGTAAATTAAGTAAACGTTAATCAAATTTTTTTTTTCTTTGTTAATTATAGACACTTAATATTCTTAATGTCTTCTACGTCAACTTCTCATGAAAACGCTGAAATAAAACCATACATATTACATAACAGAATGCCACCAGAAATGCAGTTAGCTGGTTGTACACATTCATCAACTGTTATGTCAGAAGGTACACCAGGGGTACCAGGAGGCCAACAATCACAATTATTAGGGCATCGTTTTGGATTCGGATATAATCATATATACCCTTATTGGGGAGCTTATGGTGGCTACGGTGGCTATGGTGGCTATGGATTCGGACATTATCCGTACAGAGGATATCGAGGATACCCGTGGTATTTATTTTAAATAAATGAAGTTTAAAATTAATTATTATTCATACAAATATGAATAAGCGACTTTTAAAAGAATTAAGAAGTTTGATTCTAGAACAAAATAAGAAACCATTATTAGAAAATAATTACTTGATTTCATACGATGAAGCAAATGTGAATAGAGTATACACTATTATTAAATGCCCATATGATTCCGTATATAGGCATAAATTTGTTCGATTAGATTTTGATATACCAGAAGATTATCCACATTCTCCTCCAAAAGTTACATTTGTGAATTACGATAGTGTTAGAATACATCCAAATATGTACGAAGATGGTAAATGTTGCAGTACAATTTTAAATACATGGCCGAGTGACAATGAAAAATGGACGAGTTCTATGGGAATAGAAACTGTACTTTTAACTTTTCATAGTTTTTTTGATAATAATCCATATACATATGAACCCGGTGGTAGAGATGATTCAAGTTATACAGAGTATGTTTTATTTCAAAGTTGGAAAACATGTTTATTAAGGTATATACGAGACTATTCACAACCTGAATTATTTACAACATTTATTCATAATTATCTTATGGTATATGTAGAAGATATATTTAATGACTTGACAGAATTAATGGACGAATATCCTTATGGACCTAGATTTACACGTTGTTTTGAAATAGATAATTATACAATTAATTATGACCATGTTATTTACCTTCTTGAACAATATTATCAATATATTGACTATAAAGAAAATTATTTACAAAAAGGTGAAGATATAGATTATGATACATTTATTAATAAAGATTACAATTGTAATATTTGTTTTGATACAAATGAAACTTGTGATAAAATCATTGATTTATCATGTAAACATTCATTTCATATTAAATGTATTGATACTCATATTAATAATAATGGTACTATATGTTCTTTATGTAGAAGTGATATAAACACCTATGACTTGAAACAAATTAAAGGTTCATTAAAAAGAACTTTAGATGATTGGATTATAAATCCTCAAACTAAAAGACGTGTTAAAGTTGGAAGTAGAACATATCAACGTTTACTTGACGAAGGTATTATTCATATAACTGAAATTTAATTTAATTTTTGTGTAATTAACTTTTGTTAGCACTGATATTCAACTTCATTTGAATATTATTGAGTATATCATTTTGTAAGACTGAACTTAATGCTTTTTTAACAGCTCCTTTGTTTAGTTCTTTTCTTAATTGTTTAATCGCATCTTCATATAAAGAATAATCAAATTCTTCATCTTCTTTATATTTTTGTAAAAATTCCTTCAACTTTGTTTTTAGTGTATTTAACATAGGGTCACTTAGTACTTCGCATGTATCTTTTAATCCTTTAATTACTGTTACTGTATTACCTTCGGTATCTTCTATAAAACAATTATATGTTGGTGGCTTCTTTTTTATATATTTAACAGCGTGATTTTCTGGGTGTTCTTTATCACATATAACATCTTTAATATAATCAGTAAGTAATAAGTTTAACTTTTCTGGATTTTTAGGTGTAACATCATCATATTTCTCTATTAAATGTTTCATTTTCTCTGGTTCTATATGTGAAATATCTAATTTAGTTATAGGATTTATTTCTATTTTTACATTTATATAAGTATTATGATCACCACCAATAATCGATTGATTAATTGTTTGATGTTGATTATTCTTTAACTGTTCTATATACTCATGTAATTTATGTAAATTCTGTAATAATTCTGATTTACATCTTTTTTCATTTAAATGAACTTGTAATGATTGTTTTTTCTTAAATTCATTTTGACATAAATTACACTTTAATATCATCATTGTCCTTGTAGACTGGATCTTATAATATACTAACAATTTTAATTTATTTAATTTACGCAAACATTTAATACTAAAAATCGTGAAAAATATACAAATATACATTTTTCAAAGGATAAAATAACAATTTAATAAAAACCAAATAAAATATTTTGAGTAATTACGCAAACATTTAGTAGTAAAATTCATTATTTAAATGATTTATAACAATTTTATCTATTAAAATATTAACTATTTATAAAAAGACGAAAATAATGTTTGAGTAAGGGAGGGAGGTTTTTTTTCGACTTTTTTGATTTTTCGGACCCCAGATTAGAAATTTTTTTGACAAGTTTAAGATCAAAACTGTTTTTTATTTTTCAATTTTTCGAGACCCCAAAAATCAAAAAAGTCGAAAAAAAACCTCCCTCCCTTACTCAAACATTTAGTAGTAAAAATCATGAAAAATATATAAATGTACATTTTTCAAAGGATAAAATAACAATTTAATAAAAACCAAATAAAATATTTTGAGTAATTACGCAAACATTTAGTAGTAAAATTCATTATTTAAATGATTTATAACAATTTTATCTATTAAAATATTAACTATTTATAAAAAGACGAAAATAATGTTTGAGTAAGGGAGGGAGGTTTTTTTTCGACTTTTTTGATTTTTCGGACCCCAGATTAGAAATTTTTTTGACAAGTTTAAGATCAAAACTGTTTTTTATTTTTCAATTTTTCGAGACCCCAAAAATCAAAAAAGTCGAAAAAAAACCTCCCTCCCTTACTCAAACATTTAGTAGTAAAAATCATGAAAAATATATAAATGTACATTTTTCAAAGGATAAAATAACAATTTAATAAAAACCAAATAAAATATTTTGAGTAATTACGTAAACATTTAGTAAAATTCATTATTTAAATGATTTATAACAATTTTATCTATTGAAATATTAACTATTTGTAAAAAGACGAAAATAATACTTGAGTAAGGGAGGGAGGTTTTTTTTCGACTTTTTTGATTTTTCGGACCCAGACAAAAATTTAAACCAGTGAATATCAACTCTTAAAGTAGGTACACGTGACTGGTACTTGGATTTATAAGAGTAGATGTATTCAAAGTTACTTATTTCTTATTTCTTTTTTCCTTAAGGTGAGTTTTGTAAGCTTGTAACTGTAATGGCATATTTACAATGATGTTTAAGTCATTCAACTCTTCAATATAATTCTCAACTATTTGCATTGTATATTCAGGACCATGCGACAGAACCTCATCAACAATATCGTATTTATCTTTGTCTGGATTTGATAGCCTCTGCTCAATGTACCATAATGACCAGATAATACAACTACTTACCAACTTTGTTCCACGGAGAGTCTTTTGAGGCCCAAGTCTTGGACAATAATCCTCTGGTTTAATGTATATATAACCATGTAACCCAAAATCGGTTCTAAAATCAGTGTTTAATATTTCGTCAATAGTACTATCGTATGGCATACTTCCATTCGGTTCAAACCGTTCAAATTCCTTCTTTTTGTGATCTACTATCAATGCATTTCTGTGTAGAAAATCTTTATTTGATGTATCTTTATGACCTTGTATAGATAATGTCACTACTTGAAACCTGTGCTTCTTATCACATTTCTTCTCCAATTCTTGTTTAATTTTCTTACACATTTTTGTAGATGTTTCACAATCTAATTCGATATAATAATAGTCACGTGTACATACCATATACCTGATTCTCAATTTATTAACCAAATGGTCATACCACTTTAATGTATTTATCAAACTAGTTTTCCTATCCATATATAATATGTAGAAAGATAATTAATTATTAAATTAAAGAAAAAAATAAAGTTCTAACTTTGCACTCATAATCATGTACTTAAAAATATGTATAAAAATTATTTAAATTTTACTGGTAAGAATTTATTACATACAAGACACCATATAAAAAGAATCATAGAATATTTATATTATTTAAATTGTCTATATAAATCTTTAAGCTCATCCTCGTCCTCTGCAGATTCGGAGGCAGATTCGGAGGCAGATTCGGAGGCAGATTCGGAGGCAGATTCAGAGGCAGATTCGGAGGCAGATTCAGAGGCAGATTCGGAGGCAGATTCGGAGGCAGATTCGGAGGCAGATTCGGAGGCAGATTCGGAGGCAGATTCGGAGGCAGATTCGGAGGCAGATTCGGAGGCAGATTCAGACTTAGATATAGGTTCTGTTAATTTATAGTCATCTATTTCTTTGAATAATAATTCTAAAGGACTTGAATCTTTTTGTTTTAATTTTTTCTGTATTGATTTTTCTGCTGTATTAGATAGTTTTCTTTTGGGTAAAAGTTGATTTATATTTTGTATAAACTCATTAACATTTTTAAAGAAAATCTCATTAAACTGTGGGTATTTATGATATGATATTAATTCTTCAAATATATTATTAATAATTATTTTATCTTTATTATTGTTTAATTCTAGTAGATATTGTCTAGTAAGGGATGTGATACGTTCTGAAATTAAAAGTTTTTCCAGAGGTGATAAATTTAAGTTGTATTTAAAATTAGGTATTGTTTTTGTAATATTATATGTACTGGTTTCAAGAAGACCAATATATCTTTTCATATATTTATCTAAATCGGTGGGTGTAAAATGTTTATTAAAGTAATTTATAATGTAATCTGTACTTACGAGTAAGTTGTTAATTCTTACATGTACAAATAAAAGACTCCAAGCTAAACAATGTCCACTTTGTGGATTAACAATATTTTGCTGACCTTGTAATCCTAAACCCCTTGGGCAGTTATTTTGTACATTTTTATAGGTATAGTATTGAGTCCTAATAGGAAAAAGACGAGATAATAAAATTTTAACATGGTTTTCGATATTATATGGTTTAGCTACATGAAATCCCATAAATTCACTACCGTGTGGTTCAAAAAATTCTATTGTTTTATAAAAATTGTCAACTATAGCAACATTTGAATGAGCATCCTTGTATGTTAAATTAAGACGTAAAGGTATAACATAAAATCTAATTGATGGATTAGAAATACATTGTTTGATTGTACTTAATAATATATTAGGAATTTTGTATACAAAATCTATAAAGTCTATAGTGATAAAATAATCAGTATAAAAGACAGATTTAAATAAACACATTTGATTTCCATAATGTTGGAATGCGTCAAAAATAATTTTGTCAAGATATTTAGAAAAAATGTCTTCTCTTAGAAATAATGAATTAGATGGTATAACTTGTTTTAAGTTTGGTAAAATTATATTGTCTTCTAAATCTATTATTAAATCTGAAAAATTATTAACTTCTAGTGTTTGGAGATATTTTATCTTAGATAGTTCTAATAGTTGAGTAGTTTCGCCCATATTATATTAACCTAATAAATTAAATTAATATAATATTACTTTTTATAAAAATGTTCAACTGTTTTAAAGTATAAATTATGAAAAAAATCAAAATGACTATATTTTATGAATTCTTTAAAAATATTATTGACTTCATGAAATGCTAACCCATTATAAGAATTAACATTTGTATCTAGATTATCAAAGTATTCTTTAACTTTGTATTTTATAAATTTTTTAACATGTTCCTCTTCTTTAGGTGTAAGTTTGAACTTTAAATATGAATCCTTATAAAATTTTTTAATATCTTTTGTATCTTTATCTACTAATGTTATATACTGTCGTATATATTTATCTAATTTATTAGCATCAAACTTGTCAAATATATCAATAATTTGTGTTGTATTCAAATCTAAATTATATAATCTAACATGGATAAAAAAAAGTGTCCATGCTACACAATGTCCGGTGTTTTTATCAAGTTTTGCTTGCTTTGTTTGAAAACCAATTGGGCATTTATAATGAACATTTTTGAATCGAAAATGTGCTCGTCTGGATAATATATGAGAGATTAAGTCTTTAATATGAAATTCTAATTCATAAAATATATCTTTTGATAAAAACTTTGAACCATGTGGTTCATACATTTCTATAGTTTTTGTTTTATTATCAACTATTAATACATTTGAGTGCGAATCATCTTCGCTAAATTTTAACACGAGAGGCAATACATAGAATCTGATATTACGATTAGTTTTACATTCATTTAGTTTATCTATTATATGATTAGGAATAATATAGGTAAACGTGTCGAAATCTATTGTTATATAGTAGTCTGAAATAAAATGCGAATAAAGAGTACATGTACCTAATTCTGGGTGTAAGGATGTTAAATCTTCCAAGAAGATTTTGTCCATATATTTGGCAAATTTTTCAAGACTTAATTTAGACGCAGATGATGGAGGTAAATCTTTAAAATTTGGTAAAATAATCCCTGATTCTGTAAATGTATGTTCCATGTAACCGTCGGTATTATTATAATAAAACAAAATAAATGTATCTTATATATCTTATAATATAAGATGCATCAGTAAAAATATAATGACATGGTTTCTATCTATAAGAACTAACTTTGCAACATGAGACTAAATAATCTATCTTGACAATACTTGAACAAATTGGATAGACTACGGGTAGTTAGATATTCATTATCTAGAAAAGTATTTAAGAAGTTGTACAATCAAGTAACGTCGTTTTGTTCTGTCCGTTATTTATACATTATTTATTATATTAACTTTATAATTACAACCATTTTTATTAAGTTCAATCACTGCCTTATTATATATTTCACATGCTTCTAATTCTGTGTCAAATGTTCCAAGATTAATTCTTTTTCTATTCAACATGTAATAACTATTCCATTTGTTAGCTTTGTTAAAACTTACCCCTATATATTTGCTAGATTTTTCATTCTCTTTTTTTTGAAGTAATTCCGCACGAATATCCTTTGGTAAAGTTACATAATTTTCTATATCATTTAATACATATTTTGTATTAAGTTGATTATTCAGATATAATGCTTGTTGGTTATATATTTTTGCACATTCAATTTCAATTTGACTTGTACCTAAATTATAAGTTTTACCAGTTAGTTTAATACCAGCAACATAGTGTTTTCTTCTAGAATCATAACTTACTCCATTATATATGGAGCTTTTTTTTTCTTGAACTTGTTTTTTATTTTCTTCTGGTATATTTCTTGCTACTGTTTTATACCCAAGTATATCGTTTAACAAAAAGTTTGTATTTTCATTTTCATTTAGATATAAAGCATAATCATTATATACCTTTGCAGCATCTATTTCATCAGAAAAGTATCCAAGATGAAAATTTTTTTGATTATTTCGCAATTGAGACTTCCACATATTTTTATCCTTAACCCAACATGCTCCTTTAAAATTTCCAGTATGAGCACCACTCTGTTGTATACTATTTTTATTTGTTTTATTTATTTTTTCAACATGTTCTTTCATTTTACGTTGTTGTTCTACTTGCAATTCTTTTGTAATTTCTGGTTTAATTAATTCTACATTTACATCTAAATTTAGACTTGATTCTTTAAAATGTACCCCGTTTTTTATATCAAAATGTTTGATATATTCTAATGATTTTTTGATAGTATTCATAGCATAAGCTAATTCATGGTCATTTCTAAAATAAAACCACTCCTTTCGATTTTTAATCCTAAATGGATGTAAGGAATGATGTATTAATTTTTCAGCAAGATTTCTATCAAATGTCTCAAATTTTGTATAAAGTTTTAATGAATGAGTACTGGAAGCTACATTTAATTGCCCTACTCGTGTTATAGTTTTATCTGCTATTCCTATTTTCATATGTCCAGATTTTGTTGTATCTCTTATGCAATAAATTTCACCAGGTACTCTACTACTAAATCCTTCTGTTTCTGGTTTGAGTTCTAAATCATTAATAAGTTTTTCTTGTTCAATTAATAGTTGTTCTTTTTCTTCTAATTGTTGATTCTTTTCTTCTATTTCTTCTTTAATTAATTGATTGTAAATGTTCTCCAATTTTACATAATACTTTCTTATTTCTTTACCTTTATCGGTTTTTGCTAACATACATAGACTTTTGAAGGTATCTATATTTAACATAATGTCTTCTTGCAATATACCAGAACCACCCAACTTCTCCGTACGGAGAAGTTGCTTTTCTACGTTGTTTTTAATAGATATTATTTTATAGTCTTCGTCTTTAGTAAAATTATTTTCCAAAGTTCTTTTCGCATTTCCCTTGTTTGCAAATCCAATCATTTTAAATACATTTTCAAGATTTATTGGATAATCATTTGTTGGATGATAATTCATATAAACATATAGATTTGCAATATACCATCGTTGTTCTTCCTCTGTAAATTCTGTATTAAGAACATTAATCATTTTAGTCTCAATATTAAGAGATAGAGTTGTGTTAGAATTTTTAACTAATTCGTTGAAATTAATGGCCTTTGGTGCAATTATTTTATTCATATTGTAATATTTTGATAGTATTATAATATTTATATTTTTAAATAAGATTTTGAACGAAACTAAATTATTCAGATTCTTCTATAGCTTCTAGTGCTTCGCCTTGACGATTCACTATGATTTTTAATTTTTTTGTTTTGGCAAACTTCTTTTTAAGTTTATCAACTTCTTCTTGTTCTACATCTCTTTGTGTATCATATTTATCATTGTAATGTAAGTCATGATATTTCCAAATTTTAGGGTGACCTACTCTGAAGTTATCGTGTTTGGATGCCTTATACCAGAAAATTTGGTCTCTTAAATCGCTACTATTACCTGACGTTTTTATAACTAAACACTCGTGGTTCTGAGTGCAGGAGTCTAGTATGTTGCAAAAGTGGTCAAATGATGGGCACATTCCAGCGTAGTCATCGTATATCTTTTTACGATTTTTGATACTTGGTTCGTTGAAAACAAAAACGTAATCAATGTTACTTCGGAGAGCAGGTGGGATACCTAATGGGTATTGCATGGTTAAAATAAAGAAAAGATTATAATGACGTCCGTTAAAGAAAATACTTTGAATGGTCTTTTCTTTTTTCCATGCTGCAGCGTCGTGTAACATATCGTCTAAAACAACAAATGCTCTATTTCCTGGAGTTAGACCATCTGTTTCTGCATGTCCATTTTGTCGAGCTTTTTTGACCTTTTGAGATTGTTTTGTTAACATGGTTTCAATTAAGCCCGGGTCATATTCTGAATGAATAAATGAATCTGGGATAAAATCACCAAAAAAAGGATTGGCTTCTTCTGTACCAGAAAAAATAAGCCCTATAGGAATTTCTTTATGATGATAAAAAATATCACGAACTAAATAACTATTATGTGTAACTATAAAATTACTTAATACAAATCTATGATTACCATCTAATTCAAAGCCATAATATTCATTTTCTGGTAATTTTTCTATTTTTATAGAACTTACTAAAACATCAGCTAGTCGTATTCTTTTATTTGCTTTTTTTCGAGATATCAATGTAGGTATTTTATCAATACCATTTCCTGAAATTATTATTCTCCATGCTAGACCGGTCTTTTTCTCACCCTTATATGTCCAAGTTGTTTTCTTTTTATTTTTATAACATGAAAATCCTAAACTTCTTGATAAATAAATAATATCATCTAATAAAGTTTCATGTTCCAATGATTGTGTAATTTCAAAACATCCATCTTTATAACTACCATCTGCATCTATAAGTCCAGCTAATAACTTTAATCTATTTTCTCTAGAATTACATTTATAATTATGTGGGATATGTTTATTATCTAAAAGATTATATTTTCTAAGTGTATTTAAAAAATAATTTGAATTTTGTTTACCAGAACCATCACCGTTAATTCTATATTTATAATGACCACTATTTTGTTCAAAATTTAAATAACATTTATATTGTCCTAAATTTTCTTTAAAATATTTAATAACACTTGAATCTTGATTAGTAATAATACTTGTATTTGCATTCCCATTACCTAACCATATACCAAGCATATATGGATCTATTTCTATTTTTTTATCTTGAAACTCAATAGGTACTTGGTAACCATGTAAATTATCCATATATTTTTTAGAAAGTGACATGTATTTTTTAATCGGTATATCTATATATCTATCATCAATTAATGAATCTAAATATATATTAGCATCTTTATACACATCATCTTTAGTTTTATTTTTGTAAGAAAATGTTTTGTAGGCTAACTTTATATTAACTTTATCAAACCAAAATACTTGATACGAATCTCTATCAACTCTATCTCTAATATTTTTTTTAGCCGTGTATTTTAAACTTAGAATATGTTCACTATTTACAGTATAACTTTCACCTTTTTGATTTGTAATTTTATACATAGTATCTAAACCATTATTTGTACCTAATACCATTCTAGGAGTGGAATCATCACCCATAACTAAATCTCCGACTGTGATATCTTCTATTTTTTTAATATGTCCGTCATACATTATTATTTCAGTTCCTTTTTCTAGACATTTTCCAGACCTTCTTCTCCCTAATAATAATACAGTGGCGTTTGGAACCATACCTTTTATTTTGAATTTTCGAAGAGATAGCCTTTCAAAATCGTTATTCATAATATATATATTTATTGGATAAATTAATTTTAACGCATGTGCGTACATAAATTAAATACAATTAATTTATAATAGTAATGAATGCAACCCAAAAGTCAGTACGTTTTAATGAAAATATAGTTGTTATTGAATATAAATCAAATGAGAGAATATATAATAAATCGATTATGAATAAAATATTAAAAATTATAATGAGACTTTTAAAAAATTCGTAAATTTATTATATTCGTTTATAATGAGACTTTTAAAAAATTCGTAAATTTATTATATTCGTTTATAATAAGTTTACAAATGTTAAATATGGATAAAGAAG
>Ga0208923_1000196_pt1 | contig 14401 bp, 18 predicted proteins | sample ColrivemetaGS575_FD_187620 | JGI IMG/M metagenome (GOLD analysis project Ga0208923, IMG submission 187620) | Estuarine microbial communities from the Columbia River estuary - Freshwater metaG S.575 (SPAdes) (version 2) | ecosystem: Environmental > Aquatic > Marine > Intertidal zone > Estuary ...
CAAGAAACAGAAGACCAAGAAACAGAAGAAGAATGTGATCCAGAAGAAAGTAACCTGGAAGATGTTGATAAGAAACATAGACGTATAAAAATATATAAACGACATTTGGGACCACATAATCACAATCACAATCACAATAAAGTAAACTATACACCAACACCAACAATGACAAAACCTATTACAAATGCATGTAGATATAAAACTATTACTATAACAACGTGTAAGCCAACAAATAAGAGTTATAAATAAAATGAATTTGTTTTAAACATCTAATTAATTTAAGAGATGTTTAAAAATAATTTACTTCAAGTAGATGTTCAAGTTAATCAAAATATTCAAGACATGTTAAGAGATGCTAATATTAACGTTGATTTCAACGAAAATTTAAGTGATAGTCAAAAGAAAGCCTTGGAATTATTTAAAGAAGGGAATAATTTACTTATTCTTGGAAGTGGTGGAGTAGGAAAATGTTTAAAATTTGATACACCTATTATAATGTTTGATGGTACAATCAAAAAAGTACAAGATATACAAGAAGGAGAATTATTGATGGGTGATGATAGTACACCAAGAAAAGTTTTAAAAACTACAAGTGGTAGAGATATTATGTACGAAGTAAAAAATGTCAAAGGTGAATCTTATGTAGTAAACAGTCATCATATATTGAGTTTAAAATATTCTAATAAAAAAAGTATTTGTGATAGGAAAACAAAAAATGATTATAGCGTAAGATGGTTTAATAATAAAACTATTAAAGTTGAAACAAAATGTTTTTCTTATAAAAATAAGAATAAAGAAGAAGTATTTAAGCAATCTACTCAATTTTTAAAATCCATTATTGAAGATAGATATGTAGATATTCCTATTAAAAATTATATTGAATTAAAAAGTATTAAAAAATATTTAAATGGTTATTTTGCAAGTATTGATTTTCAAGAAAAAACATTAAAATTAGATCCATATATGATAGGATTTTGGTTAGGTGATGGAACTTCAAATATATCTGCAATTACTACTCAAGATTCAACTATTATTAAATATTTTAAAACTAATCTTGAACAATATAAATGTTATTTACAATTTAGTAATAATATGTGTTATAGAATAAATGGAAATGGTATAGCAAATAAAGGATGTAATTATTTCTTAAATATTCTTAAAGAATACAATCTTATTAATAATAAACATATTCCACTTATTTACAAATGTAATTCACGTGAAAATCGTTTAAAATTATTAGCTGGTTTATTAGATTCAGATGGAAATCTTGATAAAAGTAAAGCAAGTTATGAATTTACTCAAGGATTAGAACATGAGCAAATCATTGATGATGTAATTTATTTATGTAGATCTTTAGGTTTTGCGTGTTATAAAAATAAAAAACAAACATCTTGGACATACAAAGGAATAAAAAAACAAGGTGAAGCATGGAGAATTTGTATTAGTGGAAAAGGAATTGAAGAAATCCCGGTTCTTTGTCCAAGAAAAAAAGCCAGTCCAAGAACACAAATCAAAGACGTATTAGTAAGTGGTATAACCGTAACTAAATTAGATGAAGATGATTATTATGGTTTTGAATTAGATGGGAATCATAGATTTGTATTAGGTAATTTTATAGTAACACATAATTCACATTTAATTAAAACAATGGAAGAATACGTTAAAACAAATCATCAAAATAAGAAAATGTATCTTTCTTCAACTACGGGTATATCAGCATATAATATTGGAGGTATGACTATACATAGTTTTATGGGGATTGGAACTGGGGATATGCCTATTGATGTTCTTATTAGTCGTATTAAAAGAAGAAAGATGTATAGAGACCGTATTATAAATACTGATATATTAGTTATAGATGAGGTTAGTATGTTATCGGGTGAATTATTTGAAAAGTTAAATTTAATTTGTCAGAATATTCGTAAAAGCAACATGTTTTTTGGAGGTATTCAAGTTATTTTTACTGGAGATTTTTTACAATTATTACCTGTTTTCAATAAAAACAAAGATTTATACGAGAATATTGATGATAGATTAATTATCGAGAGTCCTTTGTTTAATAGAATGTTCAATGATGAAAATATTATTATTTTAAAAGAGAATTTTAGACAAAAAAATGATTCAGTCTTTATAAATGTATTATTGAGAATTAGAGATGGTACATTTACGGAGGATGATATAAATGTATTAAAAACACGACAATTATTACCAGAAAATATACAAGAGCATGTTCATTTAGTATCTAGTAATAAAAAGGCACAAACAATTAATGATACACAATTAAACAAGTTGAAAACACCAAAAGTTAAATATACAAGTTCATATACAAGTTCCGGTAAAAACAAGGAGATTAAAGAATTGTTAACGAAAGAATTACAATTTCAATTTACTCAAAAAGGTATTAATGAATTAATCTTAAAGAAAGGAGCACGTGTAATGTTAATTAAAAATTTAGATGTATCTTTAGGATTAGTGAATGGTGCTATAGGTACGATTGTTGATTTTATACCTGACCCAACTACAGATTATGATATTCCTATCGTAAATTTTGATAATTCTAATATTAAACATCCTATATCAGTTGTTTCGTGGGAATTGGAAATTGATGGTTGTAAAGGTATGGCAAATCAAATACCATTAATGCTGGCATATTCAATAACAACACATCGTAGTCAAAGTTTGTCACTTGATTCTGCTGTATTAGATTTAGCCGATGCATTTTGCGATGGACAAGTATATGTAGCTTTAAGCAGACTTCGTAGTTTAGATGGATTATATCTTAAAAGTTTTAATCCAGCAAAAATTAAAGTAAATAAAAAAATGAGAGATTTTCTGACAACTCTTAATTAGGTCTAAATAAAAATGAACGATAATCAGTCATCTTTTTATCTGATATTAATTTTTTAGTTATATCTTCAAAACTTTTACCTTTTAAACGTTGAATAATAAAATAACAACTATAAACACCACAATTACTACCGCCTTTTTGATGTTCTTTTTGATTAAATGTAAATTGATAATTTTTAAAATATTTTAAAAATGAAGAGATATTTTTATTTGGTAGTTTACCTAATGAATCGAAATAATCAACTGTGTGTTTTTTGTTATCTATAAATACACCTATCCAATGTGTACCTGGTTTATTATGTGGGTCTGTATTAAAAATGATACCTATATAGGGTGTCTTTTTAATCGTTTTCCAATCTACTATAGCAATTTTACTAAAATCACTTGGTAGAGCTCCTAAAAATGTAAATGTATCTGTATACATATCTTGATATTGTTCCATAATTTCATTTATATTATTACTATTGAACCATGTTTTCTTTGAAGGTAATCCCTTTGGTTTAAATGTGAAATATAATATAGAGTCTCTTAGATTTTTATCTTTAATTTCTTGTATAAAATGTAAATCAGTCCAACAAAATTCTTTATCACATAAGATACTTAATCTGTTGGTTAATTCTTTATATAATTGTTCATCACCTATATTTAAATCAATTGGTTGAGATGATATACATATATCATCTTTACAAATTGTAGATGTTTTGATATACTTATTAAATGCTGTAGCAATAGCTGTAATATCATCTGAATCATAACATGTATTTATAGATTTATGTGATATTTTTGATGGTGAGCAATAATTTGGCATCTTCTATTATATACAAATAATAAAAAAATACATAAATACAATCTATTTTATGCAAAAGCTATGGATAACTTACATTAAGTCAAGAGTTGAAACGTAGAACATAATAGGATTTTTGGCTGTATATTGAAAAAACTTGACATGATTCTCTTTAAAATATTCATATTGATCTACATAATCACTATCTTTCATTTTGTACAAGGTATATATTATCTGAGCTCCAAGTGGTAATATATGGTGTTCTGAAGTTTGTTTAAACTCTTCATCTATGATATTTAATAGAGTAGTAATTTTATTTACTACATATTTGTATGCACTTGATTTTGATTTATAAGCTTTTTTAAGTATGGTTATACCAGAGTTATCTTTACAATATACTGCGTAAATCTGATTTATTTCTTCTGTATCCCCCATATATAATAACGATAAAAATAAAAAAATGAATAAAAAACACACAAATGACATTATTGTCAAATTGTAAACATGTCTTTAACTTTAAAAACAGAACTTAAAGACTTTCAAGTAAAAACAGTAAAATGGATGGCGGCCCATGAGTATAACAATGATGGTGGTTTATTAATGAATTCAGCAGGTTTAGGTAAGAGTATGCCCATGAGTATAACAATGATGGTGGTTTATTAATGAATTCAGCAGGTTTAGGTAAGAGTATTTGTATTTTAAGTACTATCATCGATAATCCTTTAAAAACGCTTATTATTTGTCCAGCTGGTCTTATAGACAATTGGTTAAATGAAATTAAAAAACATACAACAATTTCACGTCTTAGAGTGGTTAAATATTATGGGTCTAATAGGCAAAATATTGAATTAAATAATTCGCAAATAATTTATATTACGTCTTATTCTATTGTATCGCGTGAATTTAATGGTAAAGATTTTGATAAAACAAGTCTTTTTCGCAAGGTACGTTTTGAACGTATAGTTTTAGATGAAGCTCATTATATTCGTAATGTATATTCGAATGTTAGTAAGAGTATCATGTTTTTAGGTGAGTCGTATAATGTTAATATTAAGAAATGGATAGTAACAGCAACACCTATTTTCAATGAACCAAATGATGCGTTTGCTTATTTTAAATTTCTTGGATATGAAGGTATTGATTCAAAGAGGGAATGGACAAACATTGTATCTAAAAGTTTAAATGGGCTTCAAATTCTTAATAATTGGTTTGATAAATATGGGTTATCTCTTAAAAAGTCAGATGTTCTTAAAGAATTAAAAGACAAAAATGAATTAAAGATAAAATTGGAATTTGGTGATATTGAACAAGAGTTTTATGACACTTTAAAGGAATATTCACAAGTACGTATGAAAACACTTGTAAGTCGTATTGATAAACTTAATAGAAAAGTATTTGAGGATATTGATGGTTCTATGCGCAAGATATTACATAGTAATGTAATGGTTTATATTCTACGTCTTAAACAATCATGTAATAGCCCATGGCTTATTTTACAATGTATGAAACGTTTACAAGGGGCCTCAAATATGAGAGAAGCTATTGAACGTCTCAAGTACTTTAATGAATCTAAAAATATTGAAGAAGAATGCCCTATTTGTTATGACACAATAGCTAATTACATAGCTGAACCATGTGGTCATAAATGTTGTCAGGGATGTTGGAATAGAATGATAAATATAGGTATTGTCACCTGTCCTAAATGTAGAGGATATGTAGATGATATTCATCCTGTTGATGATAAAATTGATGATAAAATTGATGATAAAGTAGGTGGTGATTTAATCGGTATTGAAGAATTTAAACAATCGTCTAAAATTCAAAAGCTAGTTGATATAACAAAAAATGTAATTAATAAAGATGAGAAGATAGTGATTGTTAGTCAATGGGTAACAATGTTAAAAATAGTCAAACATGTGTTTGAAAATGACAATGTTCTTAAAAATATTAAATTTGTATCATTGCAGGGTGATATACCACTTAAAAATAGAACAGAGGCTATTAATCAGTTTCAAAACAATAAAGATGTAAAAATATGTTTTATATCATTAATGTCAAGTGCAGAAGGTATTAATTTGGTAGCGTCAAATCATTTAGTTTTAATGGATTCCTGGTGGAATAATGCGAAAATGACACAAGTTATGGATAGAATTCATCGTATAGGACAGAAAAAAGATGTTACTATTTATAACCTTCAAATTAAAAATAGTATAGAAGAACAAATTGAACAACTAGTTGAAAAGAAATATAAAATGGCAAATTTAGTGCTTAGTAAATGGAATATTCATGATCCCAAAAATTATGATGATTCCTGGATGAAAAATATAATCAAATTAATTGATAAACCAAGTGAAGAAGATGAATGATACTTATACTTATACTTATACTTATAGTTATAGTTATACTTATAGTTATACTTATAGTTATAGTTATACTTATAGTTATACTCAAGTACAAATTTTAGGACCTTCGGGTCTTTTTTTAAAGTTCGAATCTACACTGTGGGCATTTTTTATTTTCTGTAAACCATCTATCAATACAATTAACATGATAACTATGTGAACACTCTAATATTCTTACAATATCAATGAAAATTTCTTGTTGACAAATTGTACAAAATGTCACGTCTTTACTTGAATCTATTATTGATTTATCTAAAAGGTCTTTTGAAATTAGACCAATTTTAACTATAGGTAATTCTGATAATACTTCATATTCATAAAATGGTGACATTTGAAGATTATTTAATCGATTTATAGATGAAGGAATACTACCAAATATAATATCTTGTGAAGTTCTCCACAGTCTAGATTGATGAATTTCTGTTGTTACGGGTTCATATGCACTAGTATTATGTCGATTTTCTATTTCCTTAGAATATGCCAACATACGATACCTACCTGGTGGTAAATCTTTATATGACATATAAGATTATATATAATATTAACTTTAAATTTGTTTTTTTTGCCAAATACTTGTTTAATTTAAATGGATATATTAAAATAAGATTATATATAATATTAACTTTAAATTAAAAAGTGTTTGTTTTTTGCCAAATACTTGTTTAATTTAAATGGATATATTAAAAAAAAAAAATATTTTGTAAAAGTATAAATGGAACTTAAATTTACTTATACTCAGTTTAGAATTGCAATTCACTTGTTGGTTGCATTTGTGTTTTTGTCAGAATTGTTAATTGATCAATTACCAGTTAAAGTGTATGATTTCTTAAAGAGAAATAGAGATACAGTTTTAGGTATTTACTATCTATATTTAGCTTATGAAATTTACAATAATATTGTTATTATTACTCCTTTGAATACACCTATAGGTTCACCAAGGGGTTCATTTAGTTCTCAATAAAATTGTGAGAAAAGTAAGTGAAAGGTATTTAAAAACAAAATGACTTTTATTTTAAATAGTTAATAGTTTAAGTTAGCATGATATTTAATATAAAAGTAGAAGTTGAAGATAGAGATGAGGTATTATCAAATCTTGAATTCAATACTAAGGAAAATGATAACCCAGAAAGTCCATATGAGATATATGGTTTTAATGATATTTTAAATGTACATCGTAATAAGATTGATAAAATTCATACTGATATTTGGAAAAAGGTTAGATGGTATATAAACGAGTATGATTTTTTAGTAAAGGACCCTATTATTAACAGAGCCTTTTACAAGTATTGGGAGATTATTAATGTATTTGAAGTATTTGATAAATATAATGAAACAGATACAATTTTTCACTGTGCAGAAGCACCTGGAGGTTTTATTCAAGGTTCAAATATTTATTTACAATTAGAAAGTTTTAAACCTATTCAACTTGAGGAGTCATTAGTAGATAATGATGGTTTTACAATGGTTAAAAAGAAAAAGCGTAAGAATGATAAATTTTACAAGATTTATACAATTTCCTTAAATAAGGATTTACCAAAGTATAAAACTTATAATTTACCTAGTTATAATAAGAGAGTTATTAATAAAAATATATGTGTAACATATGGTAAAGATAATACAGGAGATATTAATAACTTGGATAATATTCATCATATTAAAAATATGGTAGGAAATGATGGTAGTTATTTGGTTACAGCTGATGGTGGTTTTGATGAGGGAACAGATTTTAATAATAAGGAACAGTTACATTATTTTTTAATCTTGAATGAAATTTATTCAGCTTTATGTTTACAAAAACAAGGAGGTACATTTATTTTAAAGGTGTTTGATATTTTCACAACAACAAGTGTTCATGTATTATATTTATTGAATTTAGTATATGGTGAAATTTATATATATAAACCTAAAACAAGTAGACCAACTAATTCTGAAAAATATATTATTTGTAAAAATTTACAACTTACTGATAAAACTTATGTATTAAACATTTTAAGACAATTATCTGAAAAATTTAAAACTCAAAAAAAATATACATCATTTACATTATTTAATAGTATTCCTGCATCTTTTACTGATAAGATGCATCATATGAATACTACACTACTTAATAAACAATGCGATTCATTACAAAAAGCAATTGACTTGTGTGAGAACGACGAATTTATGAAAAATTATGATTCGGAATTGGAATCATCATTAGATAGAAGACGTAAAATTTTTAAACAATGGGAAGAAAAATATAATTTAAACTGTTATATTCCAAGTTAAAAGATATAAAGGTAAGATTAATTAATTTTAAAAATATTAATTAAGCTATAAGTATAAGCTATAAGTATAAGCTATAAGTATAACGATAAGTATAATGGTAATATCAATACATTAGTATTAATCTATGAATTCAGATTAGCATTAGGATTAGATTTTATAAATAGTTTAATATAGTAATAAAAGTTAAAGCAATTCATTAAAAACATTAAAATTAAAATAGCTAAAATAGTGTACAAGTATGGTTTAACATCAGCAAATGCAATTGTAGTTAATGTGTCTAATATATATTTAATCTTTTTTTTATTTCCTTTTCTTCTAGACTGTGCATAAATATAATCTATTATTTCATGTGTTAGGTCACCTAAAAGAGGATTAATTCTCATTATATATTATAATTATAATTAATAATTCTTAAATTGCCGTAATGTGAGTTTAAAAATAAAAAATATTTTATACTAAATATTATAAAATAACATGGCTGAGCAACAACAACAACCACAGGTTATTACTCTTGATAGTCGTAATTCAATAGAAATTCTTGCTCAATATATTGAGGTTGCACAAAAGGCTGGAGCTTTTTTACTACCTGAATCAGACCTTCTTAAGCGTTGCAGGGACGTTCTTCTTCGAGATGTTGAAGACCAAGAAGTAAATATTCCAACTGCACGAAATCTTTTTATTCAAGCTGTGAATAAGGGTCAGAGTAAGGGTGCTTATTCTCTTGAAGATGCTAGTATTTTGCATAAGGTATGTCAATTTGTTGCTCAAAATCTATCAGCTGATGCACCAGCAGTTCCAGTTGCGTCATCTCAAGCTTCTCTACAAGAGCAAGATAGCGATGAAGATGATTTGTCAACATTGAGCGATCCAGTTCCTCTACGTTCAGGACCTAAGACTGTTTAAACAAAAATTGAAAATTAAATCACGAATATAAATTTTAAATTATAAATGAATTTAAAATTTTTGGAAGATGTATATCAAACAATTAAAGTAATGAGAAACGGATTTTATTATTTAGGACTGTTGGTTGGTATTCATACAGTTACCTTTACAGTTTATTTAGCTTATAAATATCTAAATGATTCTAAAAAACAAAATTCAGAAGAAGAAGAAGAATTGATTCAAAATCCAGTTGTTGAAATGCAAGATATAGGTGACTCCCAGATTTGCCCGTTTGATAAAGTAAATAATGATACAAATGATAAAAGACACAAGTCTTGGAAAAATATTGCGAAAAGCGTTGAATACAAATTTTTTTTGGAGCAAAAAAGAGATGAGTTGGGAGATTTAGTTTTACAATTAGATACTGTTTATGATAATATTGGTCAAATTAGAGAATGTTTGGAAAATTTAAATAATAAAACAGATTAAAGGATTAATTACATAATTTTAACTCTATAACTTCCATCGTATGAATTATTATTCTTTATTAAAATAGGTCCAGAATATGCTGGCCATATAATATTCAAAGTAGTCAATGAAGTTATCCCAGGTGATAATGTGTGTCTAACAATATGACCACATATACCTGGGCTATTTTTCGTTATATGGAAAGAGGCACTAGGACCATCCATAACTAAATTTGTTATGGTTAAAACAAAACTACCTGACAAATCGTTAGTTAAAAGTGTTCCAGTAGTTCCTATTAAATCATAATTTTTTACTCTAATATTTAAATCATCTACATACTGTTTAATAACTGCATCGTGTGGGTTAATTGGTATAGCTACATTTGTTATATTTTGATAATTGCCACTTACATCTAACATATCAAGACTTGATTGAGAAATAGTACTAGATGTAATGATATTATTAGTTATACTAGAATTTGTTAAATAACTATCTGCAAAAAACCCATTTCCTTCAAAAAAAAATGACATTCTTAAGCCCTTATACTTGGTTATTAAAAATATTTTCAAAAGTATACTTACTTTGAAAATAATTAAAATGAAATTATATACATAAATCATGAAAATTATTAGAATTCGTCGGGTGGATGTCCATAACGACGAATTATAAAGAAACAATTCGTTGAATTTGGTATTATCTGGGTATTAATTCATTTACTATATTTTGAATAAATATATGTATAGGTGTTTCTCCAACTAATTCGAATAGTGATTTCATCGTATCATATTGATATACATGGGGAAAATCATCTGGTGTCTCTTGTGATATAACATTATTTTCAATGTCGCGTTTAGTAAATAGTTTATAAATTTGAAATCCCGGTACTTGACCATGATTCATACTATTTCCATAAAGACCTTGTAAATTTCCAACTCGTCGGGGATTACCTCCGTATAAAGGTAAAGCATACCATTCTTTATTAGGTGTTGATAATATTTTTTTTAATGATCCAAATGTTACGTAAATTTGATTTGTGGGTATTCTAACAATAATTTTACCAGTTGGTTTACTTGTCATACCAGTTAATAAATCATGATGATTATTTGACGATGGTGTTTTATATATCGACATAATATAAGTAGGAATATTATCGATATCACTTTCCAAGATATCAGTCATTTCATCTCGTCTTAAACAACTTCCTTTAACAAATTTACCTTGTTGATTTTGTATATAAATAACAAAAATTTGATTTAAATCAGTTTCATTATAATTCAATAAAGTAATAGGACTATCATTTAAACATTTTGATAATAATTCGACCTTATCATCAGTTATACTATCCGAATCGGAAGATACATTTGTATAATCATCAGAGTCTTCGTTATAATTGGATTCTGTATCAGATTCTGTATCAGATTCTGAAGTACTATAGTTATCTCGGTTATTAATATCAGATTCTATTTCTTGGTCATTAATATTTGAATCTGTATAACTGATGTTATCTCTTGTTGTTCTTGGATGAACGTGAGTCGAATCTGATATAGTATTTTCAGAACTTCTTGGATGAACGTGAGACGAATCTGATATAGTATTTTCAGAACTTCTTGGATGAACGTGAGACGAATCTGATATAGTATTTTCAGAACTTCTTGGATTTGTTGCAGATGTAGGTGTTAATGGCTGCTCATTTGGTATATTTGTTATATTTGTTATAGTTAATTCATTTAGTCCATCCAGCAAAGAGTCATTAAAATTTTCATTAGGTATTTGATGAGATATATCACTAATATTTGAATTTAATTCATTATAAGGTGGTATAACAGATATGTGTTGAAATCCGTAATGTTCCATTGGTACCCCATCATATAATTCCCAGGTACGTGTATTATTATTTGTAATGGAAATTGGAGTAGATACCCAGTATAGACCATTGCGACCTCTCTGTATTGTGCCAGCTGGAAGATTATTGGGATTTGTAATTGGTCGATATCTTCTCATTAGTATTAGTATTTAGTAAGAAGGTTTATGTTAATTAGCCTAGAAAAAAAAACTGAATAAATAATAATATTTTGTATTTTAAAAACAATATGTCTAAATTTATCGCATCATCTGTCAATTATTCCGAAACAAATGTTTTGAAATCAAAATATTTATCTAATATTTTGGAATTATATAATAAGGAAATTCTGTCAGAATCTAAGAAATTGGTAAACAATGTTCAAAAATATATAATTCCAAATAACAATAATAAATACTATTTACTAATAGTCAATAAAAATGACATTACACCTAATAATGTCAATACAAAATATAAAATCTTTTACTTTTTCCCTGATACTGCACAACAAGAACAAACACATATTTTAAATACGCTTAATAAAAATTCTAAAAGTGATTTTTATGTAGAAATAGATAATTATAAGACTAGTTTTTCTAATTCAAATTATTTGTTTGAAGGATATCTTTACAAATCAAATGACCAAAAACATTTCTTAATAACTGATGTGTTGGCAGTTGACTCAAAAATTATTAAATGTGATTATTCTTTAAGATATGCGCTTATTCATAAATTAATTGCTAATCAACAGTTAAATAATTTAAATGGTCACTTGAATATAAACATGCATAGTATCTTTGAATTAAATGCAGAATCATATGATAATGAAATTCAAACCTCTCAGATTTTTACTATGTTTAAAAATAATTTTATATTTAAAGAAGAAATTTCAACCATTGAATATGTTAATGAAGTATCTTTTAAAAAACAAAAGGAAATATTACAAGCTAATAATAACTTGAAGTGTGTAAAAATAATTACAAAAGGAAAATATATAGATGTCTACAATGTGTTTAATACGGAAACAAATAATATGGAAGGTATCTTATATGTAAAAGGTTTGAAAGAGTCAAAGCATTTATATAAATTATCTTCTTCCTCAAATTCTTTCGAATTGAATTGTGAATTTAATAACAATTTTAAAAAATGGCAACCAATAATTTAGAACACGAAAATTATTTAAAAACAAACCTTTTTAGTTAATAATTATAATTATATCTTAATGTCAGAGTCATCGACGAATGACTATACGATTCAAATAGTCACGTCTGTATTCGGAGGAATAATATTAATTGTCAGTGAAATTTTACCGTTTATTAAGAGTGTAAATTCTAATGGTTTATTAGAATTATTGGTTAATACATCTAAATCATTCTTAAAAAATAATAATAGAAATATAACAACCAATAACGACGAGCACGAACCACTAATAAACGATATTGAAAATAGTATAGACAAAACACCAGATAATCCATTATCAAGACAATTAGATTCATTAGATTCATTAAATGTAAATATTAAGAACATTTCGTATACATTAAATAGTTACATAAACGAGGCTCAAAACTCTAGACAATTAAAATTACAGTCTATTGAATTATATGAATTGAATTATATTATAAATTATATTAAAGTTAATTACCCTAAGAAAATGTTCCAAACTAGGTTTTTATCAAAAACAAATAAACAATTATTAATATCCCAGGGATATATAGTTGACTATGATTCCCAAAATGACACAAATACAATTAAATGGTGAACTTATTAAAAATAAAATGAATTATTTATCATTTAAGTATTATTTAAATGGCAAAAATTTTATGTTGGGAAGAAAAATATAATGGACAATATTGTAAAAATTATCCTCTTAAAAACAAGAATAAATGCCATGTGCATTATGAATATCAAGATAATACCAAACCACAGATACTATTATTAGGATTAGTATTATCTATGATGATGATGATGATGATGATGATTATTATAAGCTATACGAGTTATAATTATAATACAAGGGATATTGAAATTATACTAAAGGAATATTTAGTGCAACTTTACAAAATAGATAAAAATATGATAAATGTATATATTAAAACCCTAGTTAATTATTATTATAGTATTATTTGTATATATTTTACAAGATACATATGAATTTATTTGATGTATAATAAATATTAAAATAATTATAATTAATTTATTTTCTAGTTATATATTAATAACTATAGAATGTCTCACTCAAATACAGCTCAATTATATCCAGCAAATTTCGATGATTCAGAATTTTCTAAACTTAGAAATAATGAATTTAACAGACTAAATGAAGATTTATGTTATAATCAACAAAAGGACAAATCAAATCAAAAGAAATTAAAATTTGTTACGACAAATCATGTTGATTTACTCGAAGCAAAAGAAAAGCTTAACTTTTTTGGTATTGGTATACGCGAACAATTATTTGTTCCTAGTGATAAAATTGATACTTTTTCTTCGCTTATGAATGGTCAATCTGGTCAAATCTTAACAAATTGTAATGTTCGAAATGGGTTTGGTCAATTACCATTACCAACTACACCTTATCGTGGACAAGTATCTCACGGAGATGTATTAGTTGAAGATTCTATTCGTAATAATATTCAAGTAAAAAAAAATTCATGTTTACCACGTGAATTAGATTTTCATAATCGTTCTTTTGCTATTTTCGATGATAAACTTGATATTGCTACACCTCAGGCTATTAAATCAGTTGAAACACCACAGATTGGTTTTGAATTAGGACGAAATGGAGTCCCATCGCGTTTTATTGAAAGATTTGGGGTAAAAACGGTTTATACATCATCTGGAACTGATTTTCAACCAGGTGAATCTCTACGACAATATCTATAATTAATTTTCATGTATTATATAATTTTT
>Ga0208923_1000201_pt1 | contig 14185 bp, 13 predicted proteins | sample ColrivemetaGS575_FD_187620 | JGI IMG/M metagenome (GOLD analysis project Ga0208923, IMG submission 187620) | Estuarine microbial communities from the Columbia River estuary - Freshwater metaG S.575 (SPAdes) (version 2) | ecosystem: Environmental > Aquatic > Marine > Intertidal zone > Estuary ...
GGATATGATGGAGAAGTTGTACCAACACCTAATCTGCTGTTTGTCATATCAGCATATAAGAACGATACACTTTGTACTGTTGTTGTACTTGTTGTGCGTACTAAGTAATCAGGTTGGTTAGTAAATACACCACCACTAATACCTGATGTACCATTGATTGATTGACCACTTGTACCCGAAGCTCCAGTAGTACCATTTGAACCATTTACTCCTGAAGTACCATTAGCTCCACTAGCACCATTGTTACCTGAGTTTCCATTTGAACCTGAAGTTCCAGTAGTTCCTGATACTGCACTTACTCCTGAAGCACCTGCGTTACCATTATTACCTGAAGATCCGTTTGAACCTGAAGTTCCTGAAGCACCACTTACTCCACTAGGACCTGCACCTCCATTATTACCAGCTGAACCACTTGTACCATTTGTTCCTGATAATCCTGAGTTTCCTGAGTTACCTGCAGCTCCTGAAGTACCGTTTGAACCTGTAGTTCCATTTGTTCCTGATAGTCCTGAGTTACCTGAAGCACCTGCGTTTCCATTGTTACCACTTGAACCATTTGAACCTGAAGTTCCTGAAGCACCACTTATTCCACTTGCTCCTGCTCCTCCGTTATTACCATTTGAACCTGAGGTTCCGTTTGTACCTGATAATCCTGAGTTTCCTGAATTTCCTGCTGCTCCTGAAGTACCGTTTGAACCTGAAGTTCCACTTAAACCACTATTTCCTGAGTTTCCTGCAGCACCATTATTACCGTTTGAACCTGTGGTTCCGTTTGTACCTGATAATCCTGAGTTTCCTGAATTCCCTGCTGCTCCTGAAGTACCATTTGAACCTGTGGTTCCATTAGTTCCTGAATTTCCTGAGTTTCCTGAGGCACCGTTATTACCATTGTTGCCTGAAGTTCCGTTTGAACCTGTTGTTCCTGATAATGCGCTATTTCCACTGTTACCTGCAACACCATTACTACCATTTGTTCCTGATGAACCAGTTGTACCTGATAATGCGCTGTTTCCACTGTTTCCCGCTGCACCGTTGTTACCTGAAGATCCGTTTGAACCTGTTGAACCTGAAGTACCGGATGCTGCACTTACTCCTGAAGCACCTGCGCCTCCATTATTACCTGAAGATCCGTTTGAACCTGTTGTACCTGATAATCCACTTAAACCACTGTTTCCTGCATTACCATTATTACCTGAAGTTCCGTTTGAACCTGTTGTTCCGTTAGTACCTGAGTTTCCTGAGTTACCCGAGTTACCATTTGAACCTGAGGTTCCATTAGTACCTGAGTTACCCGAGTTGCCTGAAGCGCCATTATTACCTGAAGTTCCGTTTGAACCTGTTGTTCCTGATACTCCTGAGTTACCTGAGTTACCTGAGTTACCAGTAGCACCATTACTACCATTTGTTCCTGAGGAACCAGTTGTACCTGATGCTGCGCTGTTTCCACTATTTCCGGCGGCACCATTATTACCTGAGGATCCTGAAGTACCTGTTGAACCTGATGTACCGGATAATGCACTGTTTCCACTGTTACCTGCAGCACCATTAGATCCATTTGAACCTGTTGAACCTGATGTACCTGAAGTGGCACTTAATCCGCTATTTCCTGCAGCACCTGCGTTTCCTGAAGTACCGTTTGAACCTGTAGTTCCACTTGTACCACTTACGTTTGAAGTACCATTAGCACCTGCTGCTCCGTTTGAACCATTTGAACCTGATGTTCCACTAGTACCACTTACAGCACTTGCTCCACTATTTCCTGCGTTACCACTTGAACCATTTGTTCCTGTTGAACCTGAAGTTCCTGAGGTGGCACTTAATCCGCTATTACCTGCAGCTCCTGCGTTTCCTGAAGTACCATTTGAACCTGTAGTTCCACTAGTACCACTTATATTTGATGTACCACTATTTCCAGCAGCACCGTTTGTACCGTTTGAACCTGAAGAACCGGATGTTGCGCTAATTGTGCTAACACCTGCTACTGCAGCTCCTCCAGAACTACCATTTGAACCAGTTGTTCCTGATGTTCCGCTTACTGAGGAAGCACCGCTATTACCTGCATTACCTGCTGAACCATTAGTTCCGGTAGAACCACTTGTTCCTGAAGTAGCGCTTAAACCACTATTACCTGCAGCACCTGCGTTTCCGGATGAACCATTAGAACCTGTAGTACCTGAAGTTCCACTTATGTTTGAAGTACCATTAGCACCTGCTGCTCCGTTTGAACCCGTTGTACCTGAAGAACCTGAAGTACCACTTGCTGCGCTAGCTCCATTATTTCCTGCGGCACCAGCAGAACCGCTAGTTCCTGAAGAACCGCTTGAACCACTTACTGCTGATTGTGTACTTTGACCTGATGTTGCTGCCGCTCCCGTTGTACCTGATGAACCAGTTGAACCTGATGTACCTGAGGTAGCACTTAATCCGCTATTTCCAGCAACACCTGCATTACCATTTGATCCATTAGATCCTGTAGTGCCACTTGTGCCACTTACATTTGAAGTTCCACTAGCACCAGCAGCTCCATTTGAACCTGTTGATCCTGTAGAACCTGAAGTTCCGCTTATATTTGAAGTACCACTGTTTCCAGCAGCACCATTACTACCATTTGAACCTGTAGAACCTGAAGTACCACTTAATGCAGAAGCTCCACTATTTCCTGCGTTACCATTTGAACCATTAGTTCCTGTAGAACCGCTAGTTCCTGATGTTTGGCTTAATCCTGAGTTACCAGCAGCACCTGATGTACCATTAGTACCTGTTGAACCTGAAGTACCTGAACTTCCTGCAGTTCCTGATGTTTGACTTGCACCTGAAGTACCTATTGCACCTGAAGTACCATTCGAACCAGTTGAACCACTTGTTCCTGAAGTTTGACTTAAACCACTGTTTCCAGCAGCACCCGTTGAACCATTTGTTCCTGTTGAACCTGAAGTTCCTGAAGTAGCACTTGCACCTGAGGTGCCATTAGCTCCTGTAGCTCCATTTGAACCGTTTGAACCACTTGAACCTGAAGTGCCACTTGCAGCACTTGCTCCACTATTACCTGATATTCCATTCGAACCATTTGTTCCTGAAGAACCAGTTGAACCTGAAGTGCCGCTTAAAGCTGATGCACCTGAGTTACCTGCAGCCCCGTTTGAACCGTTAGATCCTGATGTACCTGAGGTACCTGATAAAGCACTTAATCCGCTATTACCTGCTACACCTGCTGAACCGTTAGTTCCTGAAGAACCAGTTGTACCTGAAGTTCCACTTAATGCAGAAGCTCCACTGTTTCCAGCATTTCCTGATGAACCGTTAGTTCCTGTAGAACCACTAGTACCTGAAGTTGCACTTAATCCACTATTTCCTGCTATTCCAGCATTTCCATTTGAACCTGCTGAACCAGTTGAACCACTTGTACCACTTACGTTTGAAGTTCCATTAGCACCTGCGGCTCCATTTGAACCATTTGAACCTGTAGTTCCACTTGTACCACTTATAGCACTTAAACCTGAGTTGCCTGCTGCTCCTGATGAACCGTTAGTACCCGTTGAACCTGAAGTACCACTTGTTGAGCTTAAACCTGAGTTTCCAGCGGCTCCAGCATTACCTGATGAACCTGCGGAACCAGTAGTTCCGCTAGTTCCACTTATATTTGAAGTTCCATTAGCACCTGCAGCACCATTTGAACCATTTGAACCAGTTGATCCTGAGGTACCGCTTAAAGCACTTGCTCCACTATTTCCTGCGTTACCACTTGAACCATTTGTTCCTGTTGAACCTGAAGTTCCTGAAGTAGCACTTGCACCTGAGGTGCCATTAGCTCCTGTAGCACCATTGGAACCATTAGATCCTGATGAACCTGATGTTCCACTTGCAGCACTTGCACCTGAATTTCCAGTAACACCTGCTGAACCGTTAGTTCCTGAAGAACCTGTTGATCCTGAAGTACCACTTAATGCGCTTGCCCCTGAATTACCTGCGTTACCTGAAGAACCATTTGTTCCTGTTGAACCTGAAGTACCGCTTATATTTGAAGTTCCGTTTGCACCAGCAGCTCCATTTGAACCTGCTGATCCTGATGAACCTGAAGTTCCACTTAATGCACTTGCTCCACTATTACCTGCTATACCTGCAGAACCTGTAGTTCCTGAGGAACCTGTAGTTCCAGAAGTTGCACTTAAACCGCTATTTCCAGCGACACCTGCGTTACCGTTTGATCCGTTAGATCCTGTAGTTCCTGAAGTGCCACTTATGTTTGAAGTGCCACTAGCACCTGCTGCTCCATTTGAACCCGTTGATCCTGATGAACCTGAAGTTCCGGATAATGCACTAGCTCCTGAATTACCTGCGTTACCTGAAGAACCATTTGTTCCTGTTGAACCTGAAGTTCCTGAAGTAGCGCTTAATGCTGAAGCACCTGCTACTCCTGTTGAACCATTTGTTCCTGATGAACCTGTTGTACCTGATGTAGCACTTAATGCTGAAACACCGGCTACACCTGCAGAACCATTAGTTCCTGAAGAACCAGTAGAACCACTTGTTCCTGAAAGTGCTGAAGCACCTGAGTTACCTGTGTTTCCACTTGATCCGTTAGAACCTGTTGAACCACTTGTTCCTGATAATGCACTTGCTCCATTTGATCCAGTATTACCTGAAGAACCATTTGAACCTGATGACCCTGATGTGCCACTAACAGCGGATATTCCTGATGCACCACTAATACCTGATGAACCTCCTGTACCTGCACTACCTGATGTACCTGAAGTTGCACTTGCACCTGAAGTACCTGCAACTCCTGATGCCCCTGATGAACCGCTTGTTCCTGTAGAACCACTTGTTCCTGAAGAACCAGCAGTACCTGAGGTTGAACTTGCACCTGATGTACCGGCAGCTCCTGATGAACCATTAGATCCTGTAGAACCACTAGTACCTGAAGTTGCACTAGCACCACTTAACCCTGCAGCACCTGATGAACCTGAAGTTCCTGTAGAACCACTTGTTCCACTTGTTGCGCTTAAACCACTATTTCCAGCAACACCTGCTGAACCTGAAGTACCGCTTGAACCAGTTGAACCTGAAGTACCTGATAAAGCACTTGCTCCTGAATTTCCAGCATTACCTGATGAACCGTTAGTACCAGTAGAACCACTAGTACCACTTGTTCTACTAAGACCTGAAGTTCCATCAGCTCCTGAAGAACCGTTTGAACCTGAAGAACCAGCCGAACCTGAAGTGCTGCTTAAACCACTAGTTCCATTATTTCCTGAAGTACCTGAAGTTCCTGATGAACCTGCTGTACCTGATGTTTGACTTAATCCACTGTTTCCTGCTACTCCTGCTGAACCATTGGTTCCTGTTGAACCTGAAGTACCGCTTGTAGCACTTGCTCCACTTGTACCTGCATTTCCTGTAGCACCATTTGAACCATTAGATCCTGATGAACCACTTGTTCCACTTAAAGCACTAGCTCCACTATTTCCTGCGTTACCTGTCGAACCGTTAGTACCAGTAGAACCACTTGTTCCACTTGTTGCGCTTAATCCGCTATTTCCTGCTGCACCTGCTGAACCATTAGATCCTGATGAACCTGATGTTCCACTTAAAGCTGAAGCTCCTGAGTTACCAGCTACTCCGTTTGAACCTGAACTACCACTTGAACCTGTAGAACCACTTGTTCCTGATAATGCACTAGCACCTGATGTACCAGCATTTCCTGTTGAACCGTTTGTTCCAGTTGAACCTGATGTACCTGATGTTTGACTTAATCCTGAATTACCAGCAACACCCGCTGAACCTGAAGTTCCGGTTGAACCACTAGTTCCACTTGAACCTGCAGTACCACTTGTTGCACTTGCACCTGAAGTACCTGCGTTTCCTGATACTCCATTTGAACCATTTGAACCTGATGAACCACTAGTACCACTTAATGCTGAAGCACCTGAGTTACCTGCGTTACCTGAAGAACCGTTTGTTCCAGTAGATCCTGAGGTACCTGATGTTTGACTTAATCCGCTATTTCCAGCAGCACCTGCTGAGCCACTAGTTCCTGATGAACCTGTTGAACCTGAAGTACCGCTTAAAGCACTTGCTCCACTATTTCCAGCGTTACCATTTGAACCATTTGAACCAGTTGAACCTGAAGTTCCTGAGGTAAAGCTTAAACCACTGTTTCCAGCATTACCTGCTGAACCTGAAGTTCCTGTTGAACCTGAGGTTCCTGAACTTCCTGCTGTACCGCTTGTAGCACTTGCACCACTTAATCCAGCAGCACCTGATGAACCTGAAGAACCTGATGAACCAGTTGAACCTGAAGTTCCGCTTAATGCTGAAGCTCCTGAGTTACCTGCATTACCACTTGAACCATTTGAACCTGTAGAACCGCTAGTTCCTGAGGTTTGGCTTAAACCACTGTTTCCTGCGGCTCCTGCTGAACCTGAGGTTCCTGTTGAACCGCTTGTTCCGGAAGTTGCACTTGCTCCACTATTTCCAGCATTTCCTGAGGTACCATTAGTACCAGTTGAACCACTAGTACCGCTTGATCCTGCTGTTCCTGATGTTGTTGAAGCACCTGAAGTACCTGCAGCTCCTGTACTACCATTAGTTCCTGATGAACCGGAAGTTCCTGATAATTGACTTAAACCATTAGTTCCAACAGCACCTGATGTACCTGCTGAACCTGAAGAACCTGAAGTACCAGAGGCTTGACTTAAACCATTAGTTCCTGCATTTCCTGAGGAACCTACTGTTCCTGATGAGCCACTTGTTCCACTAGTAGCACTTAAAGCACTTAATCCAGCAATTCCTGCTGAACCTGAAGTACCATTTGAACCTGTAGAACCACTTGTTCCACTTAATGCACTTGCACCTGAGTTTCCAGCATTTCCACTTGATCCGTTTGAACCAGTAGAACCACTAGTACCACTTAATGCACTTATACCTGATGTACCTGCATTACCACTAGAACCATTAGTTCCTGTAGAGCCACTTGTTCCACTTGTGTTGCTTAAACCGCTATTTCCAGCATTACCCGCTGAACCATTTGTACCGGTTGAACCTGAAGTACCACTTGTATTTGATAAACCTGAGTTACCTGCAGCTCCTGCAGAACCACTAGTTCCTGTTGAACCTGAAGTTCCTGCTGAACCTGATGTATTTGAAGCACCTGATGTGCCTGCATTTCCTGATGAACCTACGGTTCCTGATGAACCACTAGTACCTGATGTAGCACTTAATGCACTTGCACCTGCCGCTCCTGCTGAACCTGAAGTTCCAGTTGAACCACTTGTACCACTTGTATTACTTAATCCGCTATTACCTGCGACACCATTTGAACCTGAAGAACCTGATGAACCCGTTGAACCTGAAGTACTGCTTAATGCTGAAGCTCCAGCTATTCCTGCTGAACCTGAGGTTCCTGAAGAACCTGTAGAACCACTTGTTCCACTTAAAGCACTTGCTCCTGAAGTACCTGCTGCACCTGAAGATCCATTTGAACCTGTTGATCCTGAAGTACCACTTGTAGCACTTAATCCACTATTTCCAGATGCGCCTGCAGAACCTGAGGTTCCTGAAGAACCTGTTGAACCTGAGGTACCACTTAAAGCACTTAAACCTGATGTACCTGCTACACCTGAAGATCCATTTGAACCTGTTGATCCTGATGAACCTGAAAGTGAGCTATTTCCACTAGATCCTGCTATACCTGAAGAACCTGTAGTTCCTGTTGAACCTGATGTTCCTGAAGTTGAGGATGATCCGCTTTGACCTGATGCACCCGCAGATCCTGTTGTTCCTGAACTACCAGTTGTGCCTGAAGTTGCGCTAATAGCTGAAGCTCCGGCTACTCCTGCTGAACCTGATGTTCCTGAAGAACCTGTTGAACCTGAAGTTCCTGAAAGTGCTGAAGCACCTTGTGAACCTGCTATACCTGATGAACCATTTGTACCAGTTGAACCACTAGTGCCACTTAAAGCACTTGCTCCTGAGGTACCTGCAACTCCTGAGGATCCATTTGAACCTGTAGAACCACTTGTTCCTGATGTTTGACTTAATCCACTATTTCCTGCGGCTCCTGCGGAACCTGATGTTCCTGAAGAACCTGTTGTACCTGAGGTAGAGCTTAATCCGCTATTTCCAGCCGCACCTGCTGAACCACTAGTTCCACTTGAACCTGTTGAACCTGAAGTACCACTTAAGGCACTTGATCCTGAGGTACCAGTATTACCTGAAGTACCATTAGAACCAGTAGAACCTGAAGTTCCTGAAAGGGCTGAGACTCCACTTGAACCAACTGCTCCACTAGATCCATTTGAACCTGTTGAACCACTTGTTCCACTTGTAGCACTTGCACCTGAATTACCTGCAATTCCTGATGAACCATTTGTACCAGTTGAACCACTTGTTCCTGATGAACCAGCAGTACCTGATGTAACACTAGCACCTGATGTACCTGCAATACCTGTTGAACCGTTAGTTCCTGATGAACCGGAAGTTCCCGATAATTGACTTAAACCGTTAGTTCCAGCAGCACCTGTTGTACCTGCTGAACCTGAAGAACCTGAAGTTCCACTTATATTTGAAGCACCATTATTACCTGCATTTCCACTTGATCCATTTGAACCTGTAGAACCGCTTGAACCTGATGCGTTACTTGCTCCTGATGTTCCAGCATTACCTGTTGAACCATTAGTACCACTTGAACCGGATGTTCCTGAAGTAGTACTTAAACCACTATTACCTGAGGCACCTGAAGTACCGTTAGTACCTGTTGAACCACTTGTTCCTGAACTTCCTGCTGTGCCTGAAGTAGATGAAGCGCCACTTGTACCTGCAATTCCTGTAGCGCCATTTGAACCATTAGATCCAGATGAACCTGAAGTTCCACTTAATGCTGAAGCCCCACTGTTACCTGCTGCACCTACTGAACCTGAAGTACCACTTGAACCAGTTGAACCACTTGTGCCACTTAATGCACTTGCTCCGTTATTTCCAGCAGCCCCGTTTGAACCATTTGAACCTGAAGATCCTGAAGTACCTGATAATGCACTTGAGCCACTATTTCCAGCATTACCTGAAGTACCGTTTGTACCTGTTGAACCTGAAGTTCCTGATGAACCTGCGGTTCCTGAGGTTGTACTAGCACCTGAAGTACCTGCAGCACCTGTTGAACCATTTGTTCCTGAAGAACCTGAGGTACCTGATAATTGGCTAGCACCATTTGTACCAGCATTACCTGTTGAACCATTTGTTCCTGAAGAACCTGATGTGCCACTTAATGCACTTAATCCGCTATTACCTGCAGCACCTGCAGAACCATTTGAACCACTTGAACCTGTAGAACCACTAGTACCACTTAATGCGCTAGCACCACTGTTTCCAGCATTACCTGAAGAACCATTAGTACCTGTTGAACCGCTTGATCCTGAACTTCTGCTTAAACCACTAGTTCCTGTGTCCCCATCTCCTGAAGTACCGTTTGTACCTGTTGAACCACTTGTACCTGAAGTTCTGCTAAGGCCTGATGTTCCTATATTTCCTGAGGTACCTACAGAACCTGATGATCCTGAAGTACCTGATGTTTGACTTAATCCTGAGTCACCAGCAGCACCTGCTGAACCTGAAGTTCCTGTTGAACCTGAGGTTCCACTATTTCCTGAAGAGCCAGCTGTTCCTGAAGTTTGACTTGCACCTGAAGTACCTGCTGCTCCTGTAGAACCATTAGTTCCTGTAGAACCTGAAGTACCTGATGATGCACTTGCCCCATTGCTTCCAGCGTTACCTGTTGAACCATTTGTACCCGTTGAACCTGAAGTGCCTGATGTAGCGCTTAAACCGCTATTTCCAGCAGCACCTGCTGAACCTGAAGTGCCACTAGAACCAGTTGAACCTGAAGTTCCACTTAAAGCACTTGTTCCATTTGAACCAGCAGCACCTGAAGAACCGTTAGTACCAGTTGAACCTGATGTTCCACTTAATGCTGAAGCTCCTGAAGAACCTGCTATTCCTGATGACCCATTTGAACCTGTAGAACCTGAAGTACCTGCTGTAGCACTTAAACCACTGTTACCGGCTGCACCTGCTGAACCATTAGATCCGGATGAACCAGTTGAACCTGAAGTACCTGAAAGTGCTGAAGCTCCATTATTTCCAGCATTACCTGAAGTACCGTTTGTACCTGAACTGCCTGAGGTACCGCTTAATTCACTTGCTCCTGATGAACCTGCTATACCTGAAGAACCATTTGAACCTGTAGAACCTGAAGTTCCACTTATATTTGAAATACCACTATTTCCAGCAGCACCGTTTGTACCATTTGAACCTGTAGAACCACTTGTTCCACTTAATGCACTTGCTCCGCTATTTCCAGCGTTTCCACTTGAACCTGAAGTTCCAGTTGAACCCGCTGTACCACTTGTATTACTATCACCTGATGTACCTGCGACTCCAGTTGAACCATTAGATCCTGTTGAACCGCTTGTACCAGCTGTTGCACTTAAACCACTATTTCCAGCAATACCTGCTGAACCTGAGGTGCCATTTGAACCTGTAGAACCACTAGTACCTGATAAGGCACTTGCACCGGAGTTTCCAGCATTTCCACTTGATCCGTTTGAACCAGTAGAACCACTAGAACCTGCTGTATTACTTGCTCCGCTTGTTCCTGCATTTCCAGTTGAACCATTTGTACCTGTTGAACCTGAAGTACCTGAAGTTGAACTTAAACCTGATTGACCTGCAAAACCTGCTGAACCTGAAGTTCCTGAAGAACCAGTTGAACCACTTGTTCCGCTTTCTGCACTTAATCCATTTGTTCCTGCTATACCTGTAGATCCATTTGAACCTGCAGAACCACTAGTTCCACTTAATGCGCTAGTACCTTGTGAACCTGCTAAGCCACTAGATCCGTTTGAACCAGTTGAACCGCTAGTACTACTAAGAGCACTTGTTCCATTACTACCTATATTTCCTGAAGTACCATTAGATCCTGTTGAACCTGATGTACCACTTAATGCACTTAAACCTGATGTACCTTCAATACCTGAAGTACCATTTGAACCTGTAGATCCTGATGTACTACTTAATGCTGAAACACCTGCAATACCTGCTGAACCTGAAGTTCCTGAAGATCCTGTAGTACCTGAAGTGTTGCTTAAACCACTACCTCCAGCAACACCTGTGGAACCACTTGTTCCTGATGAACCAGTAGAACCACTTGTTCCTGATAATGTACTTAAACCATTTGTACCAATAACACCACTTGAACCATTAGATCCACTTGAACCTGAAGTCCCACTTTCTGCACTTAAACCACTAGTTCCTGTAATACCTGAGGAACCATTTGAACCTGATGTTCCTGAAGTAGCGCTAAGAGCTGATGATCCTGCTACACCTGCTGAACCAACTGTTCCTGATGAACCCGTTGTTCCTGAGGTAGCACTTAATGCTGAAACACCGGCAGCACCTGATGAACCTGAAGTTCCTGAGGAACCTGTAGAGCCGCTTGTTCCACTTTCTGCACTAGTACCTTGTGAACCATTTAATCCACTAGATCCATTAGATCCGGTTGAACCTGAAGTGCCACTTATATTACTTAAACCACTGTTTCCAGCAGCACCATTTGAACCTGATGAACCTGATGAACCTGTAGAACCACTTGTTCCACTTAAAGCACTAGCTCCACTATTTCCTGCGTTACCACTTGAACCATTTGTTCCAGTTGAACCACTTGAACCTGCTGTTGAACTTGCTCCACTTACTCCTGCATTTCCACTTGAACCATTAGTACCTGTTGAACCACTTGTTCCTGAAGTAGCACTCAACCCACTATTTCCATCTACACCATTTGAACCTGATGAACCAGTTGAACCACTTGTTCCACTTAATGCTGAGGATCCATTATTACCTATATTTCCGGAGGTTCCGTTTGAACCAGTTGAACCACTAGTGCCACTTAATGCACTTAATCCACTATTTCCTGCAGCTCCTGATGAACCTGATGAACCACTTGAACCTGTAGAACCTGAAGTACTACTTAATGCGCTTGCTCCTCCTGAACCTGCATTACCTGTTGAACCTGAAGTACCTGTTGAACCTGAAGTACCTGAGGTAGAACTTCCTCCGCTATTTCCAGCATTACCTGCTGAACCATTTGTTCCCGTAGAACCACTTGTTCCACTTGTATTACTTAATCCGCTATTACCTGCGGCACCTGATGTACCGTTTGAACCTGAAGTACCTGAAGTACCACTTAAAGCTGATGAACCATTATTTCCAGCATTTCCTGATGAACCAGTAGTACCTGATGAACCAGCAGTACCTGATGTTTGGCTTAAACCTGATGCACCTGCAACACCTGAAGTTCCATTAGAACCACTTGTTCCTGATGTACCTGCTTCTTGACTAAGTCCATTTGTACCAATAACTCCTGAAGTTCCATTAGAACCGCTTGTTCCTGATGTACCTGAAAGAGCTGAAGATCCAGCATTACCATTAGCACCACTACTTCCTGAAGTACCTGTTGAACCACTTGTAGCACTAGCACCTGAGGATCCAGCATTACCTGAAGTTGCATTATTACCTGAAGTACCTGAAGTACCTGTTGTATTACTTGAACCTGAAGTTCCAGCATTACCTGAAGTTGCATTATTACCTGAAGTACCTGAAGTACCTGTTGTTCCTGAATTTCCATTAGTACCAGCAACACCTGATGTGCCGTTTGTACCTGAAGTGCCTGATGTACCTGAAGTTTGACTTAATCCACTATTACCGGCAACACCTGAAGTTCCATTAGTACCATTTATTCCACTTGTTCCTGAAGAACCCGTTGAACCTGATAATCCGTTTGTACCTGAAGTACCGTTTATTCCATTAGCTCCACTAGTTCCTGAAGAACCTGTTGAACCTGATAATCCGTTTGTACCGTTTGTACCGTTTGTACCGTTATCACCTGAGGTACCTGAAAAACCCGTTGAACCTGATAATCCGTTTGTGCCGTTTGTACCATTTGTTCCATTAGCTCCACTAGTTCCTGATGAACCTGTTGAACCTGAGTTCCCGTTTGTGCCTGAGGTACCATTTGTTCCATTAACACCTGAGGTACCTGAAGAACCAGTTGAACCTGAATTTCCGTTTGTGCCGTTTGTACCATTTGTTCCATTAGCTCCACTAGTTCCTGATGAACCTGTTGAACCTGATAATCCATTTGTGCCTGATGTGCCTGATGTGCCTGATGTACCAGCAACACCTGCTGTTCCATTCGAACCATTAACACCACTTGTACCTGAACTTGAATTTACATATCCTACTAATCCTGTAGTTGGATTATATGTTACTACATATGGGCCAGCTTGTACTGGTAAAGTTTGTAGTATAAGAGGTTGTGAAGATCCGGAAATTACTAGCGAACCAGTAATTACAGCTGAACCTGAAAAAGGAAATCCTACACTTGATGCGGAAACATATACGGTTACACCAGTTGTATCAAATGTTGTTAATGCAACTGAACCGGAAAAGTTTAAAAAAGGAACACTAGAACTAACTAATGTACCATTTTGGTAAATATCAATAGTACCACCACCGGTATTATTAGGATCTACGTTATATACGCCTACGGGAACTTGGTCTAGGAATCTTACTTGAGCCATTATTTAGTATTTATCTGGTATAAATATGGCAAAGAATTATATTGCGTTAATTTTTTTCTTAATTTCTAGAGATTTTATTGTTTCAGGTGTAGTAATAGATCCATTACCATTATCTTGGCCATTATAAAGAGCATCATTAGAAGATGCCTCAATTGAAAATATAATTTTTGTTTTATCTGAGAATTTTTTCAATGAATTTATATCTTTTTGTAATATTTCAGGGACTATATATCCATTTAACTTAATGTTAAATGTACTTCTTATTAAACGTTCATCATTAGCAACTAATTCAGTTTGGAAACCAAATGAATCAATCATAGACTTAAATTTAAAACGTTGAGGGTCACCCCAATATGCATCTGAAGCATAGTTAATTGCTTCTACTATTTTATTAAGTTGTTCTACATAATATGTAAAAACTACACACGTGTAAGTTATAGTAACATAATCCGGAATAACAGTTGCATAAAATTGTTTTTCAGGAATTCTATTATTTAATACTTTAAAATTATCGTATGAGTTTCTTGGATCGTATTTTTTAGTTGAAACACTAT
>Ga0208923_1000212_pt1 | contig 13812 bp, 19 predicted proteins | sample ColrivemetaGS575_FD_187620 | JGI IMG/M metagenome (GOLD analysis project Ga0208923, IMG submission 187620) | Estuarine microbial communities from the Columbia River estuary - Freshwater metaG S.575 (SPAdes) (version 2) | ecosystem: Environmental > Aquatic > Marine > Intertidal zone > Estuary ...
CAAGAATGTCCTCACGGCTATGCCGGGTCTGCACTATGGAGGCGGCTATCGTGGAGGAGACGCAGGCTCAACAGCTTATGGCTACGCGCAGTTCGGGACTATAGTGCTACAGCGACAGGCTGCCTTCGCAGCGAGCGGCGACATCCTTGAGCTCTACCTCGAAGGAGTCGCTGGCGTATACTTGACACTTCCAGACGACGTGCTCTGGAGCTGTTTTGTGAACTACACCATACAAGACTCCGCTCTCGCCGGTGACTATGAGACGGGACAGCTGAGCTTTGCACTTGTCAACGTCGGAGGCACTGCACAGGCTTCGGCTGTAGTCGTAATCAATACGAACGGAGGCTTCGGTGGCTATACTTTCGCGTTCGACATCGACGTCGTCACAGATCCGGCTCAGCCACGACTCACTCTTCAAGCCTCGGGCGCTACTTTCCCTTTGACCGTGTTCGTCACGGCCTCGCTACACTACCAACAAAATCAAGCACAATCTCTATAACATGGAACACAATACTCTCACGCCTGTGCTGCAACTAATACGGGCAGGATACAAGACCAACAGCTCAACGAGACACCTCAAAGGTCGACGTCTGGCTATGTTCTACGTGGCACGCACTGCGGTCGTCGTGGCGGCGTGGTCCTTTCTTATACTTATCACATATATAATACTCTCGCATGGCTAAAAAGTATATAATAGAACTTGAGACCAAAGCCGACGGAACAATCGGCACACTCAACGAGGTCGCCAAAGGTCTCGAGGCGGTAGCGGCTGCGGAGAAAAAAGTTAGCGACAACACCGAAGACGTCACCGCTCAACTGGCAAAGCTCAAAGAGCAGCTACTCAACACCGACGTCAAGAGTGACCAGTACAAAGAGCTCACGGAACAATACAAGAAACTCGGCGGCAGCATCGACGAGCTCGTGCCAAAGACAAACAACCTCAAGCAAGAGCAGCGCGAACTCAAGAAGGCACTCCTCGCAGGACAGGAGGCGCTGGGCGTCGAGAAGTATACGCAGCTCACGCAAAGACTCGGAGAGGTCAACGACCAACTGAAGGACATCGCGGAGAGCGCTGGACAGAACGCAGGACCGCCGCTAGAGAACCTCTCGAATATCAGCGGAGGACTCACCGACCGACTCAAGAACCTCGACTTCGACGGACTCTCGCAAGACGTTCGCAACTTTGCCGGGAACATCAAGAACGTGTCGTTCAGTTCTATCACGAGCGGCATCAAGGGACTAGGCACAGCGTTCTCTTCTCTAGGGAAGGCGCTACTCTCGAACCCTATCTTCGCAATAGCTGCGGCACTCATCGCGATCGCGCTCGCTGTGAAAGCGTTTGTCGACTCAGAACGCGAAGACGTTCAGAAGCTGAACGAAGAGCTCGACAAAGGTGCTGCAAAGAGGAAGGACCGGGAGCGTCTTGCCTTCGCTCAAGCGGCTGGCGACACTCAGAAAATCACACAGCTCAAGCTGGCCTCGAATGCTGCCGACCTCAACGACACGCAAAAGAAAATTGACAACCTCGTCAACTTACAGCGCAGCTACGTCGGCATCACGGAGGAGCAAGAGAAGGAGCTGGCAGATCTTCGCGACAAATTTCGCAGTCAAGAGATCGACCGCGAGCTCATCAAAATAGAGGCAATTAATGCACTCAATGCGAAACGTCTCGACATTGCTGCGGAGTTCGAACTTCGTAATCTTGACGACAGAGCGAAATCTGAGGCGCTGCTGACAAGAGAGTTTGCAAAACAATCGGAAGAGCTTCGCAAGTTAGGCGGCACGGCTGAGGACTTCGAAAAACTTGACGAGGTCTTCGCGACACGCTTCCAGAACCTGCGGCAAGGCTTCGCAGATGCTGACAAGACAGCCAGCACCGCAGCCGCTTCCGCTGCAAAGACAAGACGAGACTCCGTAATCGCTGAACAGAAAGCGGCGAACGATGCAATCGCAGAAAATCAGAAGACCGTCACGGATCTTAACGACGCAGCAAGGTCTCAAGAGCTGAGCGCAGTCCTTGCATACTACGACAAGCTCATCGCTGCGGCAAAACTGGCAGGCGAGGACGTCACCAAATTAGAAGAGGACAAAATCAAGGCCGAGAAGGAGCTGAGCGAGATCGCAAAACAGAACGAACTCGACGCGGTAGCTGACAAGTACACAAAGCTACTCGAGCAGGCACGCAAGGCAAAGGTCGACACGGACCAAATAATCACACAACAGGCAAAAGAGGAGCAGCTAATACGCGACAAATTTGCGCAGGAAGCAATCGACAAAGCAACGGAGAACGCTGCCGTGAAACTTGAAGCGGCTCAAGCGGTGACGGCATCCGTACGAGAAGCCACACAAGGCGAAGAGGCTACAGAACTACAAGCGCTCGAGACAAAGTACAAGCAAGAGCTTGCCATTCTCAAGGCGGCAGGACAGAGCACAGTCGAACTGACTGAGCTATATGCAAAACAGCGACAAGGCGTAGTCGACAAGTATAGCGCCGACGACGTGGAGAAAGAGAAGGAACGCCAGCAAGCTCTCACGCTTGTCGCTACGGCAGGACTGAACTCTCGACAGCTCTCTCTGGCGACAGATCTCGCAGCCTTGAAGGTCGACTACGATGCACGTATCGCGCTCGCTAAAAAGTTCGGTCAGGACTCCAGTGCAATCGAGCAGGAGTACGCCGACAAAATCAAACAGAAGCGACTCGACGCAGCCGTCGAAACAGTGGCACGCTTCGCGGAGACTGCATCGCTAGCAATCGACGCACTCGGCTCACTCAACGAGCAGAAGTCTGTCGAGCTCGCGACTAAGCTCAAGGACATCGATGCATCCATTGAAGGCGCACGCACTCAACAGCAACGCGACGAGCTCATCAAGAGGAGGACAGTAATCGAGGCAGAACAAAAGAAGATCTTCGAAAAAAACAAGAGGCTACAAATAGCTGGCGCAGTGGTCAACACTATCGCATCGAGTGTGGCCGCCTTCGGTTCGCAGGTCATAGTCGGCGACCCGACGAGTATAGTGCGCGGAGTTATCGCGGCAGCTGGAGCGGCAGCCGCAGGAGCTGCAAACATTGCTAAAATCAAGGCGACACAGTTCGAAAGTAGCACGCCTCCAACAAGTGAGAACGTGCCAGCTCCCGGAGGAGGAGCAAGCGCACCGGGAGGAGGTGGCTCAGAGTCCTCGACGCCCGGCTTCAATCCTTTAGTCCTTGACTTTTTGAACAACAGACCAGAGCAGCAAACACCTCGCGCATACGTGCTCGCTGGCGACGTCGAGAAGGCTACACAAGCTCGTGATCGAGTGGAAGAGCTGGCGAGGCTATAAATGAAAAGGGGCGCACGTTAGCGCTCCCTCTTCATACTTAAATTAATGGTAAAACCGATACAAAAATACACCTATAAAATCTCAAAAAAATGGATAAAAAAAAAGTTATGAAGTGCGTGCTCGACGACGACATGCGTCTGGGCGTGCAGGCCATTAGTCTCGTGGAGTTTCCTGCTATCGAAAGCAACTTTGTCGCATTGAGTGAGGTCAAGCTCAGCGCCGTAGTAAAAGAGCGCCGTATGCTCTACGGTCCTGCCTTAATACCGGAGAAGTATATACTCCGCATCGACCCAAAAACGTCGGAGGAGTACTATATATTTTTCGACCGCGACACCGTGTACAAGTGTGCGCACCAGTTCATGCTCAAGAACCTGCACCACAATCACACACTCGAGCATGAGGTCGCAGTCACCGGCTGCACAGTCGTCGAGACATGGCTCAAGGAGGACGAGCGCGACAAGAGCGTCTACCTCGGCATCGACGTCCCGGTCGGTACGTGGCTCGTCGGCAGCTACGTCCAGAACGACGACATGTGGTCAGAGGTCCAGCTCGGAAACGTGAAGGGGTTCAGCATTGAGGGCATCTTTGACCATAGCGTGATAGACCTCATCGAGCAGAACGAGGACCTGTTTGTCGAGGCGCTTCTCTCTGCCTTGACTGCGTAAAACATCAAGGTCGCCGTGTCTTTTTTTTGTGGCACTATCGGGAAAAAAAAGGACTTTCGAGTCAATAGTGAAATAATCAAAACATGAAAGTAACTATAGCACAAAAAGTGCGCGACATCTTTCACCAGTTCAGCATCGACCCGAGCACAATCTTCGCAAGCGAAGAGGTAAAGCTCGAGATCGAAGGCATGCTTGCAGACGGCACTATGGTGTACTCGTCTGCGACGGAGGTGGCTGTAGGTGTCGACATGTATACAAAAGACGAAAGCGGTGTAGCTGTGCCCTTGCAGGCTGGTGAGTACATACTCGCCGACGGTCGCACTGTCGTGATAAGCGAGGACGCAAAAGTCGCAGAGATCAGAGAGGTAGTTGTCGAGGAAGACCTCAGCGCTGCCAGTCTTCTCAAGACTATTGAAGGCTTGAGCTCTCGCGTGTCAGCGCTCGAAGGCCAGAACAAAGAGCTCCTCAGCAAGCTGTCAAAAGCGGAAGGGGAGAACATCAAGAAAGCGACGGAGCTGAGCACCTTGAAGACAGAGCTGTCTTCGGTAAAATCAAGCGCCGCAGCGCCGTCCATAAAGGACAAAAGCGTCACACTAGGACGCGTAAAAAATCCCGTTCAACCTGTAAACACAAAGCCGTTCTCTCGCATGTCCATGCATGAGCGCATTTTGGCAAACCTTGAAAATAAATAAGACATGGCAACTACAACAACAAACACAACACTCTACTCGGGACGTTTCGCGGGTGAGTACATCAAGGCTGCCTTCTATGCGAACGACAGCCTCCAGTATCTATCTGTTCGCGAAAACATTGAGTACCGTCAAGTAGTCAAGCGTATCGCTGACAACGTGGTGTTCGCGAACTCGACTTGCGCCTTCGCTCCTACTGGGACGATCGACATAACAGAGCGCTACATCACGCTAAAAAAATTGCAGTTTCAACAAGAGGTCTGCAAGAACACCTTCTTGAATGACTACATCGCTCGCGACGTTCAGAACGGCTCGCTCGGTGTTGACTTGACTGAGGGCCTTATTAGCACAATGCTCGCAGGCATCGCTCAGAACAACGAGAACTTGATCTGGACCGGTGAGGCGACCAACGCTGGAGAATACGACGGACTTTTGTACTTAATCGGACAAGACGCAGAGAGCGACATCAACTTCGTCTCTTCTCCTGTGACTATCGACTCGACAAACGTCTTCGCGAAGATCCAGCTACTCATCGCAGCCGCTCCTCTAGGAGTTAAAAAGGCAAGCGAGAAGCCGCTCATCTACATGTCTGCGGACGTGTGGGAGTCTTACATGTACGCGAACGCAGCAACCGGCAACGGTTGGTATACATACGCAGGGCCAGAGGTACAAAGGTCCTTCATGGGTCTGTACAATATAGCTGTGTGTCCCGGCATGCCTGCATCTACGATGCTCCTCGCTCAACAGTCAAACCTCTACTTCGGCACTAACCTACTCAACGAGTGGAATGCTATACAAGTGGTAGACATGGGCCAGTTCGCTGAAGACAACGTACGCTTTTCTGCTAAGTTTTTCGCAGCTACGCAGTACGGAGTCGGTGCAGACATCGCAGCGTACTCGACATACTTCTGATAAAAAACGGGGAAGGGCTTCGGCTCTTCCCTTTTACACCTAAAAATATACAACTATGGCATGCGTACTTAGCTCGGGTTTTTTGCTCGACTGCAACGAGGGAGTCGGTGGCGTGAAGGAGATCTTCATAGCATCGTGGAACTATTTCGCCGCTGGCGTCACACAAGACGGCGACGGCATAATCACAGCGTTCACAGTAGCCGCTCCCGTTACTGTATTCAGATACCAACCGAACCGGAACACCGGAGCGGTAACAATCACACCGACCGCGTCTCTGGAGAACGGGACGCTGTACTTTGTGCAGGCCGTCGAGCTCACACTCGGCAAGCTGGACAACGACAAGCGCAAAGAGCTCGAGAACTTGAGCAAAGCAAAGGTCGCCGTATTTGTTCGTCTCTACGATGATCAGATCATGATGGTCGGAACGACAGACGGTTGCTTCTTGACCGCTGGGACATACCAGTCGGGCAAAGCAAAAGGAGACCTTAACGGGTACACCTTAACCTTGACAGCTGAAGAGCCAACACAGCCGCTCTTCCTTGAGGCCTACACTGTCGGAGACACTCCGTTCAGTAACTTCTCGCCAGACATCGTGGTCGACCCTGCCTACCCGGCATAACTTGATAAATTGTTTTTGGGGACGGCGTGGCGTATATGCCGCGCCGTTTTTTTTTACACGTACACAGACACATGATCACACTACTCGCCAACACTATGAACCAGTCGCTCTACCTCACACTCGACGAGGCGCGGCAGTACTTCCCGACAGAGTTCACGGACTACCTGTTCATACTTCGACATGAGGAGAACAGCATAGCTGGCGTATTTTTGGCTGAGGTGCTCACCGTAGTGCAGGAGAACCAACGAATCACGCACGTGCTCGTCGACACTACGACGCTCGTCTTGACTGGTCGCTATCGGTACTACGTGTATGGACAAAATTCAGACGTAAATTTAGACCCAGAGGACGCGAGTGTCGTCGGTCTATGCGAGCAGGGACTCTGTCAGCTGAGCGACGGGACGAGCTTCTACACAGTGCCAGATATAAACATAAACGACGACGTAGTATTCAATGGGTAACATAATGAACATACAGCTCACGGACTACACGCCCGTCAAGAGCACCGAAAAAGTGGACCGCGCCGGGTGGGTAACGTCTGGCGTAGACAATCTCTTCCCTTTATACCTGCGCGAGCTTGCTGAGAGCTCACCTATTCACGGAGCGCTGTGTATAAGCATCGCGGACATGATCGCGGGCAAAGGTCTCGAGGCTGGAGTATATCAAGAACGTGTCGACGCGCTGGTCACTGAGGACATACGACAAGGCTGCGCATCGGACCTCAAAAAGTTTGGAGGCTTCTACATTGAAGTGATCTACAGCGTCGACCGGAACACTATCGCAAAGCTCCGACACCTTCCGTACGAAGAGTGTCGCATCGCGGTAAGTGGTGACGACGAGGAAATCATAGGCATATTTCAGAGCGACGACTGGGCAAACATACGTAAGCGAAAAAACAAGCCTCTGTTTGTGCCGAAATTCAACAAGGAGACAGCACGCGAAGAGCCAAATCAAGTCTACTATTGTTTCGACTACACAGGTGGCCAGATATATCCGCGACCGGACTATTTCAGCGCGGTCAACTATATTGAGCTGTCGAAACAGATCGGAATTTATCACGTGTCGAACATTCTGAACGGCATGTTCCCGAGCCTCATCGTGTCGTTTTTCAACGGCCAGCAAGACGAGGACGGCATTCGTAAGATGCGGACCGACATGGAACAGCACCTCGGCGGTGCGCGAAATAGTGGCAAGGCGTTTTTCACTTTCAACGAACCCAACGCAACGCCGCCCTTGATCACGAGCTTCCCACTATCCGACGCCGACAAACAGTACGAATACCTTACCAACACCTCACGGCAGGAGGTCCTCCTCGCTCACCGCTGCACGACTCCGCTCATCTTTGGAATACGTGACGGCGGCACTGGCTTCGGGTCAAACAAAGACGAGATGATCGTGGGCCTCGAAATTTTCACCTATCAAGTGGTCGAGCCGAAACAGCGCAAGCTCTCTCAGAGCTTCGAGTATGTTCTGAGCTACGAGATGCCGGGCGTGGAAATCAAAATAATACAGAACACTCCGCTCATGAGTGAGACGGGTGCAGCTGCGACGACACCAGCGACGACGCCTGTCGCTTCAATACAGCCTCAAGGAGCGACTCCAACGGCAGAGGTGAGCGCAGAACCTGCACCGACGGAGAACGTCGCCGCCTCGGCTCTTAATGGTGCACAAATCGCGAGCATGCTAGACATAATCTCGCAAGTAGTTTCTGGCTTGCTTCCGATAGCATCGGCAAAGGCGGTCATGGCTGCCTCCTTCCCCACACTCAGCACTCAACAAGTGGATGCAATCTTCGCCGACATAGTGGTTGGGACTGTGCCTTCTACACCTGCCGAGCTTGAGGCTACACTCTCGCTCGAAAAAAAAAAAAACTTAGCGGCTCACAGTGCTGTTGAGATGAATGAAGAGGACGAGCTGTACTGGCGTAATCGCTTCAAGACCTGCGGCGAAAAAATAGACCGCGACGAGTGGGAGCTCATACACGAAGAGGACGCAATCAAAGACGCCGACGTCGAGCGCCAGTTCTGCGAAAATCTGCAAGGCTACCAGCTCGCACTTGACGACTACGCAGAGGCAGATCAGAAAAGCGCATGGGGGGACAGAGGTCTCTACAAGCTGCGCTACGCCTACTCGCAAAATATCAGCGAGGAGAGTCGCGAGTTCTGCGTCGACATGGTCCGAATCTCAAAGAACGACGTCGTCTACAGATACGAAGACATTCAGCGCATGAGTGAGCAGGGAGTGAACGGACAGTTCGCGCCAGCTGGCGAGAGCACGTACGACATTTTCAGGTATATCGGCGGCTCATTCTGCCACCATACGTGGAAGCGACAGATCTACTTCCGCAAGCGTGAGAAGGGTCGCTTCCTTCCAAATAAAGGACTCGAGAACGACAAAAGAGTGGCGAACGTACCGTATGTCGAAAAGAAGGGAATCGAAGGCGTCGCACCAATAAATCGACCGGACAGAGGCTCGCTTAAATATCCATAAAAAACAAAAATAACATGGCAGAAATTCTCTTTATATCAGACGTGTACATGAAAAAGTACACGCAAGTGAACGGAGCAGTCGACTCGAATCTGCTCTACCCTAGCGTCTACCTTGCACAGGACAAATACCTACAGCCGTGGCTCGGGACGGCACTATACAACGAGCTCAAAACAAAGATAGAGAACGAGACCCTAGCCGGTGACTACGAGACGCTGGTGACGGAGTACTGTCAGAGGGTCGTCCTATGGTGGAGCATGGTCGAGGTCCTTCCCTCGTTAGTTTACAAGCTCGACAACGGAACATTTACACAGCGCACTAGCGAAGACGGCACAGGCATGAGCGACACTACGATGAAGGAGTTCATTGTGCGCTACAGGTCGAACGCGGAGTTCTACACTGGCCTCTTGTTTGACTATCTGTGTGCAAATAGCAACCTCTTCCCGGAGTACAGCCAGAACGTGTGGCCGCAGCGGCCTCCTCTTCAGCGCCGTGCCTCGTTCGGCTACGACTTCTCAAGAAACTTCGGCGTCAATGGTCCAGTGCTGGGAGAGCGTCGCATTAATTTCATTCCATGAGAGAGAAAAAAGAGGAGAAAAAAGTCTATCTTGAGAAGCTCAAGCGATACGAGAAGGAGCTAATCACTAAACTGAAAAAACCGCGCATATATGGAGGAGATTTGGACCGAGATACGTCAAATTTTTAACGAGACAAGTACCTACCTTGTCGGCACTGGTGTAGGACTTTTGGCAAAAATCAGCTACGACATATACATGAAGAGAACCCTATCACTTTTACAGTGGGTCGCCGTGATCGCGATCTCTGTCTTCTCCGGTTACTTGTGCTCTGTCTGGTGCATGAGCGGCGGCCACACTGAACTCTCGCAGGTCCTTGTACCTCTAGCGACTCTCTTCGGTGAGAAGGTCGTGCAGTACCTCATGGAGAACTACAAGACTATACTCAACAACCTCGTCGGCCTACTCAAAAAGAAGTGAACGAACCCAAAGAGAAGCAACGCCTCGGCGAGAAGATACGCGAGAGCAAGTTCGGCACGTTTGTGCGCGATCGTGTGAAGCCTGTCGCCGGTGACATTCTCGAAATAGTGGGAGACGTGACTGGCATACAAGCAATCGAGACAGTGGGCGCTCTCATAAACGGCAAGCGAGACCAAAGTACGGAGGCTGCAAAGCTCGCGCAGGACTTCGAGCGCTACAAGCTCGAGTTCACTCTTGAGATGCACCGCATCGACATCGCTGCCGAGCTAGAAGCATACAAGGCAGAGGTCGAAGATAGGACCTCGGCACGACTTCGCGAGGTTGACTACGTCAAGACTACCGGACGACGGGACTGGCTTATGGGCGCGGTAGTGCTGAGCGGTCTCACGCTGCTCATAGGCGTGGTCGTGTCGCTTATGTTCGTCACTATACCGGTAGAAAATCAGAGGCTTGCAGATATGACCTTCGGCGCTGTCATGAGTATAGGCGCTTCTATTTTTTCGTACTACGTCGGCAGCTCAAAGGGCAGCGCGATGAAGGACCAAACAATCAAAACGCTGACCAATGCCGAGTAGAGAGATCGCAGACTGCACGGAGCTCCTCCAGCTTGTCTGGAAGCAAACCTCTCGCGTATATGCTGAGAAGTACAAGGAAGAGCCTCAGCCGTTTATCACGTGCACCTATCGGACCAACGTCGAGCAGGCAAAGCTATACGCGCAAGGACGCACGACTCCGGGTAAAATCGTGACGCAAATCTCGCAGAACGGAAAGCACAACGTGTTCCCGGCGAAGGCGTTCGACATAGCCTTCAAAAAGGACGGAAGTCTCGACTGGTCGCCTCTGCACTTTCGCCGTTTCGCGAAGATCGTGAACGACCTCTTCGACGGTGTCAAGTGGGGGGGGGACTGGCGTACATTCAAAGACCTGCCTCACTTCGAGGTGTAACTTTTCAACTTTTTTTTTATTGGTATTCAATACGTTAGGTCGTTATTAACAGCCTAAATCGTTCCGCTTGAAAGTTTTTTATTAAAGTAGCAAAATAGTGACATATATTTGCCAAACAATTACAAACACCCACACAATGGTTACCCAAAAAGAAATATTCAAAACTCAAGAGACACAAGAGCAGTATAGAAAAGATGTTCAACGTGTTGCGCGTGAATTAATCTATGACGGCACAACGCAAAAGCAATACAGACTGATGCTAGTTAATTGCGAGGAGTATGAATTAAAATACGGCAGCAAATCAAATCGAATGCTGATGGCTGCTATAAACTATGTTATGACAACTCATCCAACTATGTTCAATGCAAATCATCCATTGAATAAATAATCAAACGAGGGGTGCGGCTCACCAACGCACAACAAAAAACAAACAACCCAAAAATCAAATTTATGAAGTATTGCATCACAGTAGAACAAATCAGCGGGTCACAGAAGTCTCACGCTGTTCACTTTTTTAACAACTGGCAGGACGCGCACACCTCATTTGTGCAACGCTGCGACGAGCTCGGCTATGAGTCGGAAGACCTACCCAACGGGACCGCACTCATGCACGCAGGAGGCATCGGTCACGACTACCGCATCGAGCTCATGCATTCAAATTTCAGCTTTCTAACTAACGAAGAGGAGGCAGCTATATGAACATCCAAATAACACAACCGAGCTCTTTTAGCATAATAATAGACGCGCCTCTCTTCTACGTGTCTACAAAAGGCGACGCGTGCTGTGCCGTCTACGAGACGCACTACATATACGGCTACACAGGCTACCGCAAGAGCTTCAGCTATCTCAAGACGACAGAGATACAGCCGAACGAGGTGTTCTCAGCTAGTCACTCGCTCTCTGAGGTCATAACCGACGACGGCAAGACGTGGGAGAAGACTACGCAGGGACGTTTTGAGGCTGTTATGGCTGCGATACTTGTCGAAATTACTAACTACAAAAAACTTGAAGTATGAGATATCCAGTACAAGAGGTCAATATTGACCAGCTCCAAAAGTTTCAACAGCGGCTCAACGCAGAGCCTGCCTTCGAGTCGGTAGAGTCGACTCCAGACAAGAAGGCCAGCACCGTCGTGATCAGTCACATCGAGATGACTCTCGACGAAATGTTTTTCGGCCAGTGGAAGACGGAGAACTTCAAGTGGAACGCTATCGCAAACGAGGTGCAGGCTTCTCTGGAGCTTGTGGTAGTTCATCCGGTGACAGGCTACGAGATACGACGCACGGGAGCGGCTTCGGTCGTGATAATGGTCGACCGCGTACCGGATCAAATAAAGGACGACGCTCAACTTCGTAATCAGTGGGCGCTCTCACCTTCCAACAAGAAGCCGAACGCTCTCGACATGGCCTTCCCAAAGCTCAAAAGTGAGTGTCTCAAGAACGCAGCGCAGTCGCTCGGCAAAGTATTCGGTCGAGACCTTAACCGTCGGAACAAGGACCAATACAAGCCGTACAAGATCACGCGCAAAGACGTCCCGGTGCAGGCACTACCTCCGACAACTATGCACCTGATTGAGCAGGCAATCAAGCAAGGCGACGACGAGTTCGAAATTCGTCAAGCTCTCGACGAGCTGAGCGAGCTCATGACTATAGAACAAAAAAATCATATCGAAAATTTACTACAGAATGGAAACGTACAATAAAATCACAGCGGACGTACTACAGTACGCACGTCAACAGTCTGAGGCATGGGACAAAGTTCGCCTCGGCAAGTTCACCGCCAGCACTGTCCACAATCTCATGAGCGACCCACGCTCTAAAGCCGACAAGGAAGCCGGGAAGCTATCGCAGGCAGCCGACAAGTACGTTGTTCAGAAGGCCATGGAGATAGTCACCGGAGAGTCACAAGAGGACGCCTTCGGACGTGCTATAGACTGGGGGAACGAGTGGGAGGAGCACGCACTAGGTGAGCTCAAAAACAAGCTCGAGACCTTAATCGACGGCGAGGTGCGCATGGCCGTGAAGCCGTCCTTCAAACAATTCAACGACTACAGCGGCGCAAGCGCCGACGCCTTAATCCTTGACGCTAACATGGACACGATGCTAATCGTGGAGGTAAAATGTCCATATAATAGCGTGAATCACTTTATGCACGCACGTGTGCACTGCGGCGAAGACCTCAAGGACGTGAACGACGACTACTACTGGCAGGTCCAAATGAACATGCTAGTACACGGATGCACTGCGGCATACTTTGCCAGCTACGATCCACGTCAGCCAGAACACCGTCGCCTGCACTTTGCTCGCATCGAGGCAGACGTCGACGCACTGGAGGAGCTATGTCAGCGCATGGAGAAGGCGAACGCTATAAAGGACAAATACGTCAACGAGTGGAGGGCAAAAGCATGAAGAACTCCTTCGTCCTGCACCACGACAGCCTTGCTGTGCTCGATGCTCTCACCGACGAGCAGGCAGGTCAGCTCTTCAAGGCCATGAAGACGTACCACATGAGCGGCGTGCTGCCTGTGGACGTCCTTCTACACTGCGCACTTGTGCCCTTTATTAATCAGTGGACTCGTGACCTTGAGAAGTGGGAGCGCATCGCTGAGATACGGAGAGCCTACGGCCACAAGGGAGGACTGGCAAAGGCTAGCAAAGCAAAGCAACCTATAGCAAAGGCTAGCAAAAGCAAGCAAGCGCTAGCAAAGGTTGACAAAGCTAGCGGTAATGGTAGTGTTAGTGTTAATGGTAGTGTTAGTGGTAGTGTTAGTGTAAAGGAGAAGAGTGCGCCCTCACCGTTTCCGACTCTGGAGGAAGTGCAGGCGTTTTTCAAGGAGAACGGCTACAGCATCGAGTCAGCGACCAAAGCCTTCAAGTACTACGACGACGCCAACTGGCGAGACTCACGTGGCGAGCTTGTGAGGTCGTGGAGGCAGAAGATGCGCGGCGTATGGTTCAGAGATGAGCATCGCACCACAGCACGCGCTCAGTGGGGCACTAATCAGCCAGCGCCTGCCGTCTATACACCGCCCGAAAACTATCGACCGGTATGACGAGCAGAATACCAGCACACGACCTTGAGCTCGAGAGCATCGTGCTCGGCGCAATCCTGCTCGACGGTAAGGCTATGACCTCGGCACTCGGCCACATAGGTCACGAGCGTTTCTACGACAGACGTCA
>Ga0208923_1000223_pt1 | contig 13423 bp, 27 predicted proteins | sample ColrivemetaGS575_FD_187620 | JGI IMG/M metagenome (GOLD analysis project Ga0208923, IMG submission 187620) | Estuarine microbial communities from the Columbia River estuary - Freshwater metaG S.575 (SPAdes) (version 2) | ecosystem: Environmental > Aquatic > Marine > Intertidal zone > Estuary ...
TAGTAGTTGCACCAGGTGCATTTGATAATTTTGACGGAACCCAAGAAGAGCTCGACAATCTCATTGCTGAAATTACAGCAATGGCGGAAGACGGCACACTGATGGAAAACAGCGAACCACTTCAAATTGACGATCCTGATGCTGACGACTTTATGGTAGCAATGGCGGATATCTTCGGTGAACTGGGCATTGAAAGTGTTACATGGGAAGAAGATATGGCAAATGCTACCGAAGAAAGAAAAAAGAAATTAAATTAAAATAGTTGTTGACACTGGTAGCAAAAAAGTATATATTAGTGGAACAAGTTAAGTAGAAACACAGAAACAAAAACTTAACAAAAACGAAAAAAGTTTAAAAAAGTAGTTGACACAGACTTAAAACAGTGTTATATTAAACAAGTAAGCAAATAGAAGCTTGCAACGTTATTTCAAAATTTAGTAGACCGCAAGAGGCGCATGGCGCCGATGACAGCAACAAATGGTCTCCAGTAGTGTACGCATAGGCGCCCGCCTTCCTTTCCCTTTGCTTACACAAAACATGTCTAGGCGTTGAAGCTTATGCGTACTCTACTGGAGACTGGGAATTGACAGATCCTGGACTAAGGTCCAAATACCTGTTACAGTGTGGTACTTGACAGGCCACACTGTTAGATATTATGCCTGATTGCTCTTAACGGAGTGATTGGGCACCAAGATTGGGCGGTATAGCGTCCATTAAGAGTAAGCACTGGTAACAGTGCCCAAAGCAGTAAAGCCTTCGCAACTGCGCCAGCAATGGTTCATCTATACAAGCACAGACTAGGTAGCCGACGGATGTAATCCTATATGCCGTAGCGTACCGCTGGTGATGAGCCAGCTAAGTCAAAAGTTAGTGTAAATGCCCGAAAGGATAAGGACCCAGGCCAACGGTGAGGGTTTAAATGTTGTGGGAGCAACAGCTATACATCCAAACTAACGAGGACAGAATGTTAATGTGTAGTTAGTAAGTCAGACTGTTCGCGCAGAAAGGCAAGCTAGCATTACAAACGAAGATGGTTTACCCCAAAAGGGATTAGCCGGATCCGTGAAGTAAGATTGAGTAGCCCGCAAGGCAAAAGATATTAGGTGAGTTGTATTGTTTTCCTCAAAAGGGACGGCAGCAACAGAAGTAGCTCATCTAGGGAGGTTATTAACTTAGTCCAATGGTAGGACGTCTTTTTTAGGAAAAGAAGTTAAGGGTTCAATTCCCTTAGTTTATGCAAGCAATATGCACAAAATTCAAAGACTACTTCGGTAATATACTAAAGATGCTTAATGCTGCACACTTAGGTGAATGCAGTGCATGGAAGCTCGAAAGGCGGAAGTGTTTGTTCGAATAGAAGACGTAAGGTGTTAGCGCACTTGAACTGCTCGCAAGGCAGACGGAAGATAGAAGGACGAGTAGTATATTGCGACAGTGGAAACGCGACCACTTAAAATAACGCAGCATTGGTTGTTACATTCCTAGGTTCGTCCGGAATGTGGATAACGGGTTAACGTTGGCTCTCAAGGCTTACGGTACGGCTCAAAGACAACTATAAAACGTGTAATCTCAGCGTTTACAACTTACTTAGGAAAGACTACCACAATCAGTTACCAGCTTAGGCTGCGGGAACACTTGGAGTATGTCAGACAACATAGCGGGAGGGGGCTGATGTTGCACATAATTACATTCAACAAAGGAAATTAAAATGAACCGTTTTTCACGTCAAAGTGCTGAAATTGCAAAATATTCAGACAATAACCCAGATTCACTTTTAAATACTGCGCCAAAATATGCAGCTTACACAATTGCAGCCTTAGTGCTTGCTGGCGGTGTGTTTGTATTTGTTGGCGCATTGATTGCTGCCCTTTAACCGCGGTCTATAAATTTTCAAAAAAGCGTCGCGTTTGCGGCGTTTTTTTCTTGACTAACTAACACAAATTTAGTAGCATAGATAACATGAGCTTAGAAAAAGAACGAACATACAAACTACTATGGTTAACTACCAAGGTATGTTTGCATTGTCAGAATTACAAAACAGACCAATGCCCATATGCCCCATCAATGGAAGACTCCAATTATTGGAGCTCATTGAGTGCATGTGATAATTGGACGCCAAATGCGCATACTGATCAAGCACTGCAAATTCTTACTATGCGAAAATTAGCAGGCGAGGACATTGAATGGGCGCCGCCGGAGGACCGCAAATAATGTTTATTGATCCAACCTTACCTTTCGCTGACGAAAACAGTTGCAAAACATGTAGATGGAACCACACAGATATGTGTCCACTGCATTACTATTATATTGGACGTCCAATGGGTGATATTACACATATAGACAATATATGTCACCGGTTTCTTCCATCTATTGCAGTTGAAAAGAACCGGCAAGAACGAATAATGACTAAACTACATGAAAACTTATTTTAATTGAGCCTCGTAGCCCGAATGCCAACCCTGTCAGAATTGAACTAAGATCCTGGATAGTCTGCTGTTAAGCAGTTGCGGGGGAGTTTGACAAACTACAAATAGAGGGCGGTCAAGACTACGACGCAATAGTGGGTGGAAACACAGAACCTATTTGACGGAGCGAGACGACTCCATAGCTATGATGTCAAATAGTGTGCAGTGATGCACTGGATGAGTACGGAGCCGGTACAGGACAGGCTACTAATCCCCAAGGCGGTGAAAAGCCGCCAATTTATAACAGAAAGACAACATGACTTTAAATGGCAGAAATTTAATGAATGGGCTAACAGACCCAAATATCCGCCCAATGGACCTACGGGAACGGCGAATGCAGACGCTTAAGGTTTTGATTGAGCCAGAGTGTGGTAATTGTTTGTTCTGGCGTAATTCAGGCTGTCCAAAATCAAAGCTGTGTACTACTAGGTTTGTGCGATCATATCCCAGTGCAAAGTCTGAGATCTGTAACAGATACCGCCCAAACTATAAGACACAAGAGCTAGACGAGGAATATGTCTATCTCAAACTGCACGAAAATCTATAACCTTATGGCGCTGACTTGAGTTGGCGCCTTTTTTCTGACGTAAAATGCTAAATAATACAAAGTGGAGTTCTAACTATGTCAAGTGAATATATGCGCCAAATTTTAGAGAGCATTGATCGTGCTCAAGACCTATACGAGGGTTATGAAGATCGTGTAAACAATGTTGCGGGTATTATCCGTCGTGATTACCCAGAAGGTATCACAAAGAAAGAATTCGCATCAGCAGTTGAAAAAGCTGGTAAAGAAAGTGGCGCAACTGAAATGCGTGGCACAACACATGCAGGACTTAACCAACGTGGTATTGGTGATAGCCGCAAGGACTTTATCAAAGACGTTGCAGCAAAGATTGACTTCCGTCGTGACAACAGTGCTAACGTAGCACGAAGCAAAGATGCCGCAGAAAAAAGAGAACGCACAGAAAAAGCATTAGAGCGACTAGCTTGGATCATTCAAGAAGAAACTGGTAACTCTTGGCCAGACGGTGATCCTTGGGATAACATCGCGCCAAAAGCTCGTAAACTAGGTATCCCAATGGATCGTTTGCTTGAGTGGCTTGACCGCGCAACCAAAAAGTATATTGGTGGCCCATACAAAACCTATCATGATTATGTAGCAATGACATGGGACGACTTCCAAGACCAGACAAACGGTATGCGTGACCAAGGTGATAGACGTAACCCTTGGCGTTAAAGTAACACCAACAACGCTACAATAGCAATTCCAATACCAATTAGAATGAGCGGCATAGTGTCGCTCTTCTCATCTGTATCAATTGGTTCAAACCAAGGTTCAATGTCATCAATAGGGACTGGTGTTGGATCTGGTGTTGGCACTGGCTCTACATCAGGCGGCATAGGCGGTGGCGCTTTAGGCGCAGACAACGTGTAGATGTAACGGTTTGGCGTTTCATTGTATTTTGGGTCGTCATACTTAATAACGTCCTTGCGGGAGCCTTCTATCAATACTGCCTTTGTATCCATCACTTCTTGATAATTAATCAGTTTGTCATAGCCTTCAAGTATAAGCGCAACGTTACCTGCTACAAGCGGACATGCTGAACTTGTACCGCCAGCCCATTGTGTCGCAGTTGCTGAAGTAATACTAGCAGCAACGCCGCCCGTACCACCTGCCCAGATGTCAATCTCTTTGCCGTAGTTTGTAGCTTGACCTCCGCCCCATATACTAGGGTAGAGGTTGCTATCACATGCTGCAACAGCAATAACATCGCTACGCATTGCTGGGAAGCGTGGGAACGGTTCGTTATAGTTGCCTGCCGCTGCCACAAGAACAATTCCTCGGTTAGCTAAGGTTGCAAATACACTGCTGTAAATGTTACTGGTTGAGCTAAAGCTCATACTCAACACGCTAGACATCGCGTGTGTCATGTGGTGCGTAAGCATTGCGTCAAGTGCTTTAATGCCCTCAGTGCTTGACCAATTATATCGTAGGTTGTAAATGTTAGCGCCCTTTGCAATACCATGTTCATTACCAGCAGCACAGCTAGCAGCCATTGTGCCGTGGTCAGGACCGTCAACATCTCCGCCATAATCCAGTCCATCATAGCTGAACACAGTTTCAATATGACGTCCTACAAAATCCTTATGGTCTAAACGGATACCTGAGTCCATAATGTAAATTGCAACGCCTGCGCCAGTTTTAGCATAATGATAATCAGGCATTGTGTCACTAGCACTTGGTAGGAACCAATTTAAGGGGCGGCTCTGTACCCCAATCTCAAAAGGGGTGTCGAAAGACTCTTCTTCAACAGTAACAACACCAGCTAATGTAGCAACTACTTCTTTTGTAAGATTGGTTTTGAAAATGATGATTGTGTTTAGTGATTGTGGTTTGCCTGGCTTGCCGTGTTTAGCAAGTGTGCCACGTACACTAGGATGATTGATTTCGACGATAAATGTGTTGCTATATTCCATAATATTCCCTTTCTGATATTTATGGGAGTACACATAAATACCAGTAATAAAGGAATTTAATTATGTCAAATGAAGATATGCGAAAGCTAATGAACCTATTCGAAACAGCAAGCACTACAAAGAAAATTATAAAAGAGGGCATGGATAAATTCAGCCGCGACAAGGTAATGACCAGTCAAGAAGTTGCACAAGAATTTGGAGATGAATTGATGTCTGAGTATGCTAAGGAGTTCAATAACGGACGCGGTGTATACATGGTTAATTCCGGCTCACGTGGTTATATTGAAGGTGTCGAATTCCAAGGCAAAGACCCTGCATTTAGTTTTAGCGACTATGGGGGTGGCGAAGAAGGCTACGATGACGAATACGACGATGAAGATGACGACTATGAAGGCGATCCAAATGATCTTGGGGATGAGTTTACTGGTAGTTATTGGAATGGTAAAACTATGGAAAACGGTATTACTGAAGAAGAATCTGAAATTTATTTCTATTGGGCAGGAAAGTAATAAACATGGCGACGGGCAACACCAAAAAAAGTGTTAGAACTGGTGCAGCCCGCACCCCGTACTCAACAAGTATAACCCATCGTAAAATAGAGAAGATAACCTACAAGCCATGCGTTGCTTGTGGTTCTTCCACTTGCATTGGAAATTGCCAAGCAAGCGAAGCTGGCGGGCATGACGACTGCGCACACTGAGTTGTTGCACTAACGCAACAGAAGCAGACTTCATTATGCAATCGCAGCAAATAAGTCATCATTTAATTGACGAAACAGATATATACTGTTATATTAAATGGATACACCAAAAAGGTGTAAACCACAAACTCTCATAAGGATATTAATATGAAAACACTTATTCTCGCGGCTGTTGCCGCTGTTGGCTTTGCATCTACTGCATCTGCCGCTGACTTTGACTCAAACGTACTTACAACAACTGTAGAAACTGGAATCTTGGAATTCTCCGCTTCAACTGGTGTTGATAGCAACCTTAATGGCTTCGGCGACGACTTCATGGTAGGCGCAAAAGCAACTGTTCTTTCTTTCGGTGACGCAGATGTTGCTGTTTACGGCGCAATTGCTGAAGTAGCTGGTGACGAACTTAGCGTACTTGGTGCAGAGGTCGTAATGACATATGGCGCACTTGAGCTTACCGGCGATGCTGCATACGTAATGGTTGACGACTTTGAAAACGGTGAACTTGTGCTTACACCAAGCGCAGAATTTACAATTCCTGTTGCATATGACCTAGACCTTTTCGTGGGCGCAGGCTATTCCTGGAACGCGACTGATGATTTTGCTAAACTTGGCGGTTACGGCGAAGTCGGTGTTGACGTGATGATCACAGAAACACTTTCAATTCGTCCAAGCGTTGTTATGCCTTTCGACACAGACAATGACGACTTGAGCGCTGCAATGGAAGTTACTTTTAGCTTCTAAACTAAAGACACTTGTTAAAAACTTAGCGGGCCTTCGGGCTCGCTTTTTTCTTGACAAAAGTAAGGCGCCATGCTAATGTGAGGAACACTCACAAAGGCCCATACTATGTTTAAAAATGCTATAAGGAAATGGAAACTTAGTCGCGACGATAAACGAGATTTAGAAATCATGCGCAATTTGCGCAATTATTGGTTTAAGTTTCGCCGGCACGACATATTGATAGAGGTGTTGCTAGAGACTGACTTCAGCAACGATGATTTAGTGCAGTTGTCCAACATGCTTGGTCAAGTTGCCCACGACAGAGAAAGAATGTTAAATGGCTGATCTTTTAAAATATCCACGCATCATTCAGAATGATGCGTAGACTGTCACCCTTCATATTGGTAGTAATCTTGCTCACGCTGTATAATTATGGCGTGAAGCAAGATGCAGCAAATTATATCTGCGAAGTCTATAATGAATGCCTGAAATAGTGGCTTAACAACTAAGGAAATTATTTAATGCGATATGTAATACTTATAATTGGCGCCCTACTATTTACTTTTCTGATAATTGGCACTATGTTACAAGTAAGTGGTCAGACAAGTAACAACATGGAACTATGTGCAGAACAAGGTGGCGTTTATATCATACTACGCAATTCCCGAGACACATGCTTTGACGCTTCTGTAATTAAATGGCGTGCCGGTGACGAAATAACAAAATAGTGCTTGACAACCAATGCGCATTACTTTATAGTCTAAGAGTAAGCAAAGGAGATACAACATGGCATATATCAAAACAGAAGAAGTTAAAGAGATCCGCAAAGCCCTCAAAGAAGAGTTTGGCAAGCGGTTCAAGTTTTCCGTCACCAAGCACAACCATAGCAAAGTAACAGTTGCTATCACTGGCGGTGACATTGATTTTTCCACAATGTGGGAAGGCAAAGCTGAAAGCGATTATGGTTACGGCTATTTTAGCGTTAACCCATACTACATCGACGAAGCACGTTACGGCGCCAACGCTGCACTGTTTACCAAGATTGTCGAAATCATCAAGACTGCCCCTGCAAAAGCTGAAGGCGGCGAGGCTTGGTTTGATGAGTCTGACAGCATGACGGACTACTTCCACACTGCATTTTACTTCGACGTTGAAGTTGGCAAGTGGGACAAGCCCTACGCACAAGTAACGTAAATGATTATTAACTAAGGAGAGAAAGATGTTTGAAGTTTTAAATGCACTATTCACTAATAAATCAAAACGCCCAGATATCGGAGACGTAATTCCAGTTGGCGAGTTCTTTTGGATTACCGACGACGCAATGATTGGGTTCGCACCAGGTGCGGTTCACGGGCACGGACTGTCATGCGGCAGTGCTGATGTTGGATGTACAGTTAAGGTCATTGACTACGCAGGCTCTACCCATGTTGCAGTTGAACTAGATCGTCCGGAGGTGCCTTATGGCGCCCTTGCACCAATTGGCACAGTGTTCTTCCTTCCACTTGCACAGTTGTACGAGTGGCCAGCAATGCTCGCCGCCGACAAGAACACAGAGAACAAAAAGAACAGCCTGATGCAAAAATATTACGGCTAAATGGAAAGATCAAAATGACTATGACAGCGAAAACCCTCCGAGAAGCCCTAGCCGACGTACCTGACGACACTGTAATTGTATTGGGCAAAGGCATGACTGCAATTATTATCGCAGGCGGAGTTATGGATGTAGCATATTTGGAAGATGATATCACAGAAGATGGCGACGGCAAGTTCTTTGAGCCAAATTGTGAATACATATATGAAGATTTTACTGTACAGCCACAACCTGTATTCCGCCTTTCAAATTATTGGGATTGATATGACAGACGATGAAGAAGATGCCGAATACGAGCGCAAAATGGCGGCAATTGGAAAGCCATATTACAGATTTGCTGATGGCACGTTCGTTAAAGCCAACAGCTTTGAAGAAGCCAAACAGGTTTTGATCGCGCAGATTGAAGCTGAACAGGAAAAGGAAAACAGGTGGCTTGCTTGTACATGCACAGGGCTTAGCCACCGTCACGGTTGTCCGGTCCAAGAAGCAGAAGGAATTCCTTACTAATGGGTAAACGCAAACAAGCAGAGCAACTGAACTTTTGTCCATTCTGTGGCAATGATGCGATTGATGACGACGGGTTTACTTTTATTGATGGGCGTGGCCCATTCAAAATAGGGCAAACTGCTCCTCAGCCTGATGACATTTTGACGACACAAGTTGTGTGCAAGCATTGTTCGGCACGTGGTAGCGTTGTTAATGGGGACGAAGGCGACCCTATTGAACTAGTGCGAGAACTTGCTATCAAAAACTGGAATGAGGCAGAGCGCCCAGGCTGGTGGTTCCGTAATGTAACACGGCGCTGGTGGGATTTGGAACACCAGTTTAGCTGTTGGATTTATGAGTGGAAAAACCGCTAACGGCAAAATAGTTCTTGACAAGCAAAGCGTTTTACTGTATGTTCATGGAGTAAGCAAAGGAGAACTACTATGAAGCCTGAAACACTGAAGTGTATGAACGAGATGATCCAGTTTGCCCGTGAAGGCAATGACGTGATCCCAATGTTTTTCCAACGCGGTAACGGTCTTGCTACCGTTAGTGCTGCCGTACGTTGCGCCAAAAAGCGTGGCTTGCTAGTACAAAATGGCGTAGATGGTGTTGGCAACCCTTGCTACACCGTCCCGCTTCCAACTGTAACCCACGCAACGACAGGAACTGTACAATGAATACTGGATGGATTGAATCTTCCGACGGTATGCTTTGCAACAATCATCCTGTTGCTGGCGGCATCATTGACCGCAACCCTGTCCTTGACAAATGGTTTGTAATCTTCAACAACGATAAATGTAACCTTGACTACATTTGGTATGATACCAAATCAGACGCTATTGCTGCATTCATTGTAGAGTTTACTGCCAAAGCTGATTCCGTTTATGAACTTGTCCTGGAGAACGCAGATGACTGAACTTGAATACTTCATAACGTTAGTAGACTGGCTTGCCCGCAAAGGCAAATTAACTGAACAAGATATTGCGGCATTTGCTGCACATCTTGAAGATGAAAAACGGCTGCAGGAAGCCAAAGACTTTATTGCTGAAAACTTCAAAGGAATGTTTTGATGACTATGACTACACAAAAACTTGCAGAAATGACAACTGCTGAAAAAGTATACGTAGAAAAGCTTTTACGTGAAGCAGCTAAGCAACGTGCCGCTGAAGAAAAGAAGCGCATGGACGTCCTATTGGAGGCATTCCGCCTATGAAATTGCCTCGCCTCACAAATATTCACACTGTTCGCTTCACGCTAAAAAGCGGAATACAGATTGTACATGAATTTTCAAGCCTTAGCTATGAAGGAACAGCTGGAGAGATCACATCAATGGACTGGGCATCTGCAAATAGGAAACCATTTTACATTTCTCTTAGAGAGATTGCTGTTATTGAGAATCTATCAAAACGTATTCGGATTCGTGTGCGCGACGCCGAAGAATAATAAATAATATTAAGGACAACACAATGGCAAATATATCAGATCTCTGGCGTGGCCGCGTCGTAAAAGAGAAAAATACAGAGTGGCAGGATAATCCTGGACACGTTGTAAAGTTTGACCTTGAATATGACGGATCTACAGTGCTTGTTTGTGTTGAGTTTGCGCTGGGCGGCCAATACCTCATTCACCCGTCCAAATTGGACGTTGAATGATCATACAACAATATAGAATCACACACATAGCTAATCCTGAGGATGAGCCAATATTCCAATGGCGGATCCAAATACAGTTTGAGCCAAATTGGATTGCTCGTAACCTGCTATTGCAGATTTTTTCAGAAACAAAAAGCCTTAAAGGCAGTTGCTTAACTTGGGAGTGGGGCGATGGCAGCCCAGCAAATTATTTCTGGAGATTATGGGCGTGGAACGCCATCAAACGACACAACAAAAATGGAGGAACTACATATGTCAACAGTCGCTCTAATAGATCGCAAGATGAATGAAGTCGTAAAAACAGTTGAGACAGAACGTGTCCAATGGACAATTGACCAGCTGATGCGCAATCGTGACCCAAGATTGTTTGTTGCACGTGAACTTACCAAAAATAACAGTTGACATCTTGATCTACATCCTTTAGACTGAAGGTGTAATAAGGAGATATCAATGCAACATCTTATCCCAGCCACAGTTGCTTTTATTCAAGAAGCACATGCAGGTCAAAAGTACGGTAATATGCCATATTTTTTCCATCCTGTTGAAGTAGCAGAGATGGCGGAAAACCTTTTAGTAAATGGAGATTTTGGACATGTTCATGCAAATGTTCGTGATGTTGTGCTTGCTGCACTGTTACATGATGTTATCGAAGACACAGAATACACAGAGGCCGATCTCCGTGAACGTTTCAGTCCTGTAGTAGTAGACGCAGTTGTGTTGCTAACAAAGGATGATAACTTCGATTATCGTGCTAATATCCAACGCATTGTCGATAGTGGAAACTACGTTGCAATGGTTGTAAAGTTAGCAGACAACCTTGTTAACAAGAGTGGTGACAAGAGTGCAATGGCTCCTGCTCGCGCAGCGAAGTTGACAGAGCGTTACACAATGAGCATCGGAATGCTTCAACAAGCTTTGAACGGATAAGGATAGAACAATGAATAAAATAAACAGTGGTGTTATTGCCCGGGCAAGTTGGATGACTTTAGTGCTATCATTAGCACTAACTTTCGTTGTCTTCGTTGCTGTGATGTTCACGCGGATCATTTTGATTGCTGTGGAACAAGGTTACGGCTTAGCTATGGCATCTGTAACTGGCACGGTCATTTGCATTTTCTTCATAAGTTTAGTTATAGTATTACAGCAGAACCGTCACACAGATGAAGAGCCAGATGAGGAAGAAGAAGTTGGCTAAATCTACCCCACCTAGCTTGTTCAAACAAATAATGTTCTTGTTGTCTTATGCAGTGATGGTCGCCGCAGCCTGCGTGTCTATACCTGGAATTTTATATGTTCTAATTACTGGCGCCGCCCTGAATTGGCCTATTAATTTAGCCTTCGTTGGGTTTGCCGCGGCGGCAATGTACTTCTTATTGTACCATGAAATGAAACATTATGTGTCGGAAAAGAAAGACGACAATGGATCAGACTAAACTGAAAAAAGGATACACTGGTTACGAACTGACAAGCCATGCTCGCTCTGAGTTGCTGGCGCAAGTCGCACCTGTGCATCCTGACGTTATAGCGCATCACATCACACATGAATATGGTGTGTATGAACAGTTGCCGCCATATGTTGACATGGTGCGAGTGGTTGCTGTTGCCCAGAATGATTTAGTGCAAGCTGCAATCGTCAAGGTGAATGGCACAACTACACGTGAATATGGCGACAGCTTTTACCACATCACAGTAAGTATCGATAAAGCTGCTGGTGGTAAAGCAGTTGATTCAAATGCACTGATTAAAGACAGCACATCTTGGACGGCTGTTGATCCATTCAATCTGGCAGTAATGCCAAAATTCTTTAACATCTGAGGTCAACATGAGTGATACAGAAAATCTAAAACAGCAAAGAGACGAAGCAATCGAAGTTGCAGTTAACCTGCATGATATTGCAATGAAGGCTCTTGGACAAAAAAGAAGTATGCTATGGAAAGAGTTGCGTGAAGAACGAGCAACACTACACACATTGATGGACAAACAAGATGGCTAAGATACAATATGCGATAATGTCAAATGGTAGCTATATTAAAAGTTACGGGACAAAAGGTCCTAAATTGACTGATGATATTGACAAGGCAAAGTTGTACACTAAACGCAGCTTCAATAACCACACCATTATGGTATCTAGTAGAGAAAACTATCAAATGGTTGAGGTTAAAGTTAGCCGATCTGCTGCGACTGAGCCTGTACCTATATCTATATTGTTAGAGCAGAAGCTTGTTGCATTGCAAGCCGAGTTTGATATTTTGAATATTGAAGCAGAAAAAGATATTGAAGCAATGACTGAACCCGATTTTCGACGGTGGCGACGTCTTCGGTCTGTCCTTAAAGCGCGAAACATCTCATTTCTAGACGATTAAAAAAGTAGTTGACATCCATTGCGGCTCACTGTATAAGTAATAGTAAGCTAAGGAATATCACTATGCGTCTACACGGAATCATAAACGAAGCAACAATGCAGTTGAAGCGGGATAGCTTTAAGCATCTCATGACTCCTGCTGTGCTTGCACTTGACAAAGCTACAAAAAATGCAGGCTTTGAGATCCGTATTGTAGGTGGTGCAGTTCGTGACCTTGTGCAGGGCAAAGACCCAAAAGACATTGATATGGCAACAAATGCTGTGCCGCAAAAGATGATGGAAATCTTAGATGATGTCGGCATCCGCCACGAACCCACAGGTTTACAACACGGTACAATCACTGCTATCATCGACGGTGAGCCAATTGAAATCACTACACTGCGCATTGACACAAATCAAGATGGTCGTCATGCCGATGTACAGTTTACAAATGACTGGAGCAAAGACGCCGAACGCCGTGACTTGACGTTTAATGCGATGAGCATGGAAATGAACGGCGTAATCCACGACTACTTTGGTGGTGTTGAAGATTTGCAAAATGGCCATGCCAAGTTTGTTGGTAATGCTGATGCGCGTATGGCAGAAGATTACTTGCGTATCCTGCGCTTCTTCCGTTTCCAAGGTCGTCTTAACGCGCCTACTTGGGACAAAGAAACAATGGACGCTGTTCGTCGTAACGCTGCTGGGCTCGAAGGCATAAGTGGTGAGCGTATTTGGATGGAGATGGAAAAGATCCTTGCAAATGAAGCTAGCCGTACTGATGTGTTAAAGCGCATGGACCAAACAGATGTATTGGAGGCAATTGATTGCCCAACCAACCGTGTAGGCAGTTTGCGTAACGTAATGGGTACTAACCCAGCAGCCGCACTCAGCGCCTTGATCAACACTGTAGGCGGGCTTGAGCAACTGCGCAACCGTTGGAAGTTTGGCAATCAGACATACGACACTGTTAAGTTTTGTGTAGAG
>Ga0208923_1000238_pt1 | contig 12860 bp, 7 predicted proteins | sample ColrivemetaGS575_FD_187620 | JGI IMG/M metagenome (GOLD analysis project Ga0208923, IMG submission 187620) | Estuarine microbial communities from the Columbia River estuary - Freshwater metaG S.575 (SPAdes) (version 2) | ecosystem: Environmental > Aquatic > Marine > Intertidal zone > Estuary ...
ACCATGAGATACCATGAGATACCATGAGATACCATGAGATACCATGAGATACCATGAGATACCATGAGATACCATGAGATACCATGAGATACTATGAGATACCAAGATATACTATGAGATACCAAGAAGCCGAAAAGATATAATTTTGAATTTTTACACCCTTGAAGATTTAAAATGGCACAAATTTATTACTTTGTGTCTTCAAGGAAGTATCAAAAAGTTTGATACCTATAAATTATGGTTGGATACATCGTGTAATGTATCTGATTGTTTGCTTCTACATAGATATAATGGTCTATCTAATCCATTTATATGATTATAAGCTATTTTATAAATGTTTTTAGCACCATTAACATCCCTGTTCCATAATCCACAACCGCTCTTACAGCGTAATAGACCATGTACTAAAGCATAGTTATTTTTCCAAGGTTTAGGATTTTCTCTTATCATAAACTTTTCACAATCTCCTCCTTCACAATTACAGCATTTGCAACTTGTTCTAAACTCATCTACCAAATAAGTATTATAACCTGATTTTTTGAATAATGTTCTGATACCTTTACCTTTTATGGGTTCTTTGTATTTCATATGTTTGTGTTGTTCAAAATCGCCAAAACAAACCACAACATCATTAATATCTCCAAACATTTTCTTAAACCTATTTATCATCTTCTGTTCATTTCTTACTCTGTTTATATAACCATTCAGTTTCAATTTCCTAAATATATACTTTTCATAAAATGGAAAAAGTATATTATTAATTTCATTTTTCTTTTTGATATATTCTTTATATTTATTGATGTCTAATGACTTCTTATTATATTGTGATAGTTCAGTTTCATATTCTATGATTGTTTTACCATCAATCTGTTCTTTCTTAAACTCTAATACAAGTTTATTATATTTTTTACTTTTTGTCTCTTTCCTTCTGCTATCTTGTGTATATCTAAAAGTATTAGCATCTTTACAACATCCATCTACACAAGAAATAATATCACACTTTCCAGGGTCTATTGCTACTATCTTTTTATTTTGTATTTTAGTATAATCATCCAGTTCATCAATATAAAGCTCTTTTGATAAACTCGTGTTTTTTGGTTTAGAAAACTTATCTATCAAATCATTTCTAATAAGCAGTATAGAACAACTTATACCATCTGTTTCAATCATATGATGAAATGAATAACCTTCTCTTTTGAAGCATTTTCTTTGTGTTCTAAAAAAGAAGCCCCATATTTCAGATTTTTTCTTTTTCAAATTACCTTCTGTTAAGTAATCTCCTTTATTACCTTGTTCTTTTCTTAATAGTAGATTTACTATAGTTGTACTATCAAGAGTAATATGCTTTGGTATAATATCACTTCTTAATGGAAAAACATTATTGATGCTAATTCCTTCTTGTTCTATGTATTTCATCATATAAATCATACAAGGTAAATAATCAAATTGTTTAGCATGTATATCATAATGAATACTATCTTTTGCAAAAGATTTATTAGGAATAATATGTTTTTTGATATCATTTATCCAATTATGATATGTATGATGTGATTTATATTTAGTTGTTTCTACATTTATAATATCATTTTTGATATGTCTTAATTGAGAACATAACTTGTTAATTCTATTATCCTTTTCTTTTTTAGTGATATTCAATCTTCTAATTTTATCTATAATATATTTCTTTTTCCAACATATATTAACAAAACGCTCTACATATTCTATGTAATGTAGTTGAATATTATTTTTATACACAGTAATGATATCATCTGCTAAATAATCTAAAATAGTGTTCATTTGTGTATATTTTAGGTTATCATCTTGTCTTAATGGCTTATAATGTTCATCATAAAATGATTGAAGATTATCTTTAAGATTTTTAGTTTTATCAGACGGAGGTCTTCCTGAACTACCTTTGACACATACAATTTTAAGACAATTAACTACAAAAGAATGGTCTATTTCAGGTAATTTTTTGTAAGTATTATAATGGTCTAATAAATATAACTTTATAAACATCAAACCATGAATTGTTATTTGATGTGCTCTCATAACTGCATCATTAATTTTAGTTAAATTCAAATCAGGTTGTTTTATAATATATTTGATAGGTACTTTAACCCCTTTGAAGAAGTCGGGAGGTTTTTCTTTAATGTTATTCATTCTATTATAAGGATTAGATAATATTTTTTGTGTATGCGTGTTATTATAATTAATATTATTGAATTATCTTTATATAGATTTAATAAAAACAATTGATAAGAATGTTTAGAATAAATGTGGATATTTTGATGCGAATTCTTCCCATTTTAATTTAATGTCAGTATTTTGCTTCATGATATATGTATTATTTTCATAATTTTCCTTTTGAGTTTGTATCCAACGAGGTAATGTTTGTAAAGTTTTATCTTCATTATTGCGTGATGGTAGCTTATTATTTTTTTCAATAAATTCGCAGAGTTTTTTGAATTTCGATAGCCACATTTCTTCATTTGTCATAAATAATTCAGAGTTGTCATTTATAAATTTCTCCCATTCTATTCTTATTTTTCCTTCTGTCATAATTTCTTTTTTTAAAATGTAGTTTCTCTTTTGAGCTCCTAACCATATACCTACATCTTTATCATTTTGATTTTTTTCTCTACATGTTGGTAGCTTATTATGTTTTCTTATAAACTCTTTTAATTGATTTAATCTACTATACCACCATTCTTCATTTGTCATAAACATTTTGAACTTATGTTTATTAATAAATTGTTCCCATAATGCTTTTAGTTCATCCTTTTGAATTATATCAGTATTAGTTTTATAATTTTCATTTTGATGATATAACCATTTTGCTAATTTCTTTGTTTCATTATTTTTATCACTTAATGATGGTGTCTTTTTGTTTTCTATTATGTATTTTTCTGCTAATTCTAAAGTATCTTTCCATAATTCTTCGTTAGTTTTGAATAAATATTCACATTTATTCATAAATTGTTGCCATAATAGTCCAATTTCTTTATTTTTATTTATTAAACCTTGTCTATTTTCTCTTCCTTTATAATTTAATTTTTGTTCTCCGACCCACTTTCCTAAACTCTTTATTTCTTTATTTTTATTTTCACCAGATGGTAATTTATTATATTGTTCTACATAATCATATAGCATCTTCAAATTATCTTTCCATTTATCTTCATTTGTTTTGAAATATTGAGAGTATTTTTCAATGAATTCTTCCCATTGTTTTCTAATATTTTCAGTCTTCATTATAGCATCATTATTCAGATATGATTTTTTTTGAGAAGAAATCCATCTTCCCAATTTTGTAATATCATAAGGTGGTAATTTATCATTTGTTTCAATATACTCTTCCACCATTTCAAGCTTCTCTTCCCAACTATACACCCTAAACTCCTTAACACCAACTATACAATTACTTAATAATACTTTATCATTTTCTACTAATTCTATCTCTTTGTCTTCTTTGCTATGATAGAATTCCACAGCATTGACTTTGATTTTGTCCTTAAACATTATATCATATTCCTTAATAGATGATAATGTTTCTAATATCTCTTCATATGCTTCACACCAGATATATACATTAGCAATCTTATAAGGATTATTCTTATCTGATCTTGTTGCTCTACTAATTCTTTGTATTGTAGTAATTTTGTTTTTAGGAGCATAGCTAATATATATGCTATCACATGCTGAGATGTCAATACATTCATTTAATATTCTGATATTGAATAATAGTTGTATTTTATCATTATTTTTAGTGAAGCATTCTAATACACTTTTTCTCTTCTTCTCATTATCTTCACAACTAATGCTATTCATATCAACATCCATAATGTAAAAGTCATTTAATGTCTTCATACATTCCATCATAGCTTTCATATCTTCAGTATCTTTACAATAGATTATACATTTCCTTGAACCATTATTTGCTATACAAGAATATAAGAACTTACATCTGTTTTTGATTTGATTATCAATATCATAAATTGATAGTTCTTTGTCAAGTTCTTCATCATTTTCGTGTATAGACGGAAGCCATATTTTATAGTCTGTTATATATTCGTTAGCAATAGCATCTGTAAATGTCATTTTATAAACAACATCTCCAAATAGACATTCCATTTCATAACTTTCATTATCATCATATTCAATATCATATATTCTTGGTGTAGCAGACATAAATAGTATTCTGTGGTCAGAAGTCAATAACTTAAATATATTGTTTTCACTATCTGAAATATTGGCTTTTGATAGGTTATGAAACTCATCAATAATAAACAAAACTTCCTTAAATAAATCTAAACATTCTGATATCAAATCCATAGAGTTGTAAGTACATGATATAATCATATTGTTATGTTCTGTAATAAACTCTTTGATACTATCAATATCTCTATTACCATCAGTATCAACTAATAATGTATTATTCTTGTTATAACCATATTCAATAAACCTATTTAAGTTTTGACTTGCAAACTCTCTTAATGGTGATAGGATTACAATATGTTTATAATCATTTGATATTAAATAGCTTGTATAAGTCTTACCACAACCACAAGGAAGAGATAAAATACCTCTATTATTTGATTGATAATGTTCTTTGAATTTATTAATTGCTTCAATTTGATATGAATATGATGTAATATCAATTTTAATGTCTTGAATAACTTCATTATTATTTTCATAAGGCAATTTGATAAAGTAAATTTTATTATCATTAGATATACCTAATAATTTGTCTGTTTGATTACTACAATCAATACTAATTACATAAGGGCTTATTTCAGATGTATATCTTATGTTTCTTGATAAGCACTCTGTATAATAAATAAATGTATTTACATCTCTAATAAAAGCACATCTCATCATAATACCTGATATGTCATCTACACATAAGCCATTATTATAACCATTTTTACATTGCACTATTGAACATTCGTCATTTTCAATTTGTATAATATCTATTCCGATATCTTTATGATTATGCAAATGTCCTTCTTTTATATCTTTTCTTATTAGTCTCATAGTATTATGAGAGTGAATGAGGTTATTCTCTATTAAAATATTTTCAGGACATTCATTCCATAAATAGGCATTTTTACCAAGTTTTTGTATAATAAAGTCCTTAACATATTTCTCATATAACAAACCCTTTTCTTGGTTATTCATATTGATGAATGTATTTTATACTACTATAATCATTTTTTTATATCTTACCTAATCTATTTTTTTATAAAATAATACTTCTTTGTTCTAATATCTTTTGGTTCTGTTTTAATTTTGTATTCAGTGCTCAAAATTTGGTATTCATCTTTCAATAGATGACGAATAATTGATAAGTATGGTCTCTTAATCTTTTCAGGACATGATATTGCTGTTATAGTACTCATAGAAAAATAAGTATGTATCTTTGGTAAGAAGTTCATAATCTGTTCTTGTAATTCTTTATTTACATCTAATTCATGTAAAATAAGAGAATTATCTTCATTTAACTTCAATACATTTATCAATTCATCCTTTATTTGTTTTTGTTGTTCAGGATACAATTCTGTTTTAAGTCGCATTATAATGCTGTTATCTTATATTTATATATAATATATTCTTATGTTGTTTTATATAGTTTAGATGTTGTTTTATATAGTTTAGATGTTGTTTTATATAGTTTAGATGTTGTTTTATATAGTTTAGATGTTGTTTTATATAGTTTAGGTTTTCTATATCTTGTTGATAGTTTTCTGGTATATTTTGATAATTCTTCTTTATTATAAGCATTATCAAAATAGTTCTTATGATTTTCTTTTCTTACCATCTTAATTGCATTTTTGATTTCTTCATTCAATTCATCGTATTTTAATACCTTCTTATTTAACTTAAGATAATGCTTTATTTGGTTGAAGTAATTTTCTATAGGAGCATTTGTTTTTGGTGTATATGGAATGCTAAACAAATATTTATTACCACTATTGATAATAGCATCTTTTACAAATTGATTATTATGACTTCCTGCATTATCCAAAATAATTAGATAGTCTTTGTATTTACTAAAAACATGTTCTTGTAGAAAATCTACAAATCTTTCTTTTGTCATACCACCTTGTTGATATAATTTAGACCCTACACATCCTGAATTACTGATTGCTACTAATAATGTAAATTTCTTGAATACATAGTTATCATCTGTTTTCACAATACACTTCTAACCTAACTGACATCTACTATATTCTAACATCATAGCAGGTTGTATAGAAGTTTCATCCAAACAAATGATTTTATCAATAGGATATTTACTTACTTCGTTATAGAATTTATCTAATTCTTGTTGTTTATTTACTTCTAAACCATATCTTGTAGCTGGAAAGTGTTGGTGTTTAGTTCTCTTTCTTGTTTTATTGTTATCTCTCAAAATCTTTCCTAAATGTTGAGATGTAATATCAAATGATTGATATTTTTCAATAAGTTGTTTTCTTAATTCAGTCATAGTAATCTGTTCATTTTGTGTAAGTAGGTTAATAGCATACTTAACTTGTTCTTTCGTTATTTTATAAGACATAGAAGGTCTGTTAAGTCTTTCTAAATTCTTATTTTTCTTATACTTTATAATCCATCTTCTTAAAGAAGTCTTCTTGCAATCAAAAATTTTACAGACCTCGTCCAAACTATCATCATTTTGTAAATAATACTTAACAGCAGTAATTTTATAATCTTGTGTCTTATGTTTCATAATAATACATAATAAAAATAAATATTTTGTGCCATTTTAAATCTTCAATGGTTTAAATTTGAGTACATAACTTTATTTATTTTGAAATTTCAAGAAAACTTTAGAAATATTAGAAAATAAAAAGTTATGTACTCATTTTATATTTAGAAAAAATAGAATATTTAAGTTATATATACTATGAGATACCACGATGACTTTCAAAACATTTTATAACATTTTCGTAAAATCTTCCACATTTAATATAGTTATTCCTAATTCGCGTGCTTTGATAATTTTAGCAGTATTCTCGTCCTTATTTTTTACTATTAAATAATGCGTATTTTTAGATATACTTGTCGTTATTTTACCACCATTATCTACTATTATTTTTTCATAGTCTTTATTTCTAAAACCTGAAAATATAAATGTCTTATCTTTTAAATTAGTATTAATATTACCCATTATTACCTGAGGTTTCTTATCGCCTTTACATTTAAATCCCAGATTATCATAGAACTCGTAGTATTTAGGTAGATTATCTATAAATAGTTTAGCACTTGTCTCTGCTATACCATTTATTTTTATAAGTTCAGCAACTTTTAATTTAAGTGCCTTATTACGCCCCGTCTTTGTATTATCTAAGATTTCAGGATATATATCAGTAATACTCTTAATTTTCTTTAAACCAAAACCGCGTCCCATAATATTAGAAGCATCCATTAGAATATTACAATCAACCTCTTTAATCTTCTTCAATGCCTCTACAATATTGTCAGCACTCTTATTTTTAAATCCTTCAATTTTCTGTAAATCCTCTTTTTTAATATTAATTATTTTATTTAAATCATCATACCCGGCATTATATATTTTTGCTATATTTCCAGGTCCCATATAATCTATTTCTATAGTTTTCATAAAATATATTATGTTTTTGATATCATACTTACTATTTTTATTACCATCATCTATCATAATAATATCGACATGCGTATCATTCCATTTATAATTAATATCTACGACTCCGGGCATACTTGGAATTCCAGAAGCAGATTTAGTTAATACTGAATTAATATGAGGTATAACATTTCCAGAGCGAATAATAATAATACGAGAGCCAGGACCAATTACATTTTTCTCTATAAATCCAGCATTAAACCCTGTAGCCTGTTTTATTTTAACATCATCCAATAATATTTCATCAAACTTAACAATAGGTTTCATATATTTGTCTTTTGATACATTCCATTCAACTTCACGAACAATAACCTCAACTTTTTCAAGAGTATGAATAGATTTGAAAGCGAATGAATGTGTCGGATTTTTACCCTTTTCAATTTCGTAATTTTTACTTATATCATTTATTACAATACCATCTATAATATATTTGTTATTTCTTGATTTTTGAAGATTTTCTGATAATATATCTAGATTTATATCTTCTTTAACTATATGATTCACTACTAAAAATTTCATTTTTTTTAAGATTTCTAAACCATTTTTAATTTTTGGGTCAATTGGCGATATTAGAGTATAACATACAAAATCTATAGCATTCAATATTTTTTTATTTAGAGTTTTAGAATTTATTGCCCCCGATACAGTATTACGCGGATTTGCCCCATTTTCTCCATCTTTCTTAAGATTTTCCCAATTTTCTTTTGAAATAATTAGTTCTCCTCTTATAGCAAGATAATCATATAATATATTAGACACACTCGGAAATCCATTTATATATGTCAGTAAATGACTAATATCTTGACCTTCTGTACCATTTCCTCGTGTATATAATTTAATATCATAATTATTATTTTCAGTTTTCTTATATACAATAAGACAACTTACACCATCAAGTTTATCACTAATTACATATGGGCCTTTATATTGTTTTTTATATTTTGTTATTTCTTCTTCACTGTCTTTGATTTTATTTTGAGAACCCATATAATAAGGAAGAACTACCTTATTATCAACATCAGCACCTATGTGTTTTAAATAAGGGTCTTTTGGATATTTTTTGCGAACATAATCCTTTATAATGTCATATATATCATCTTTTAAAATAGATTTATCTCCATTGAAAAAAGCATTATCGGCAATAATAAGCAATTCAATAATATTTTTTTTTTTATTATTCTTTATAAAACCTAAAGGATCAGCATTAATAGATTCAAAGTTAAAATTCATTATATATCTATTATAACGATATAATCATTTTTTAAACAAAAAATTAAATATATAAGACTCGCAAATTAGAAAGTAAAGAATAAATAAATGTACTATAATCATTTATTATCTCCTATATTATTAGATTATGTCGTCCGCTCAAACAAGTACTTTTAAGAAAGATAAAAATAATAATTTAAACGATACACAATGTTTAGCTTTTATTAAAGATTATAAAGAGTATAAAAAAGGAAAGATGTTAAATATTAACAATCCAAGAACTGGTAAACTTCTTAACAATGAAGAAAGAATAAAATTCATTTATGAAAAATGTAAGAAAAAACTGGGTATAGATACTTCATCTTCTAATTCATCATCGTCATCTTCTAAAGATAACGAGATTATTTTGGATACTTTTGAAAAAGTTCAATCTATTGTATATATTCCTTTCAATACTCCTACACAGAATAAAGATTTAATAGCATCGTTGTTTTCCAGGCCAATAAATTTAGAAAATGCTTATAATAAACTGAATGCCTATCTTAATAATAATCGTCCTCCACGAGGTCAAAATATTTATATAGATTCTTATCACGATATTTTACAAGAATTTAATTTAATTATTTCTACTATTTATCACAATAGTGTATTATCTGCTGATATTTTAACAAGATCGCACGGATGGGTAAATGGTTATGCTTATAACCCGTTTCATATATGGAATAATGATAATGCTATGATTGCTAATATTAAAAATACTAAAACAATTTTATCTAGAATGTGGAAAGATGCATATTATGGAAGTTCTCAAGAACTTAGATGCTATGGATTAAATACTGAAGCATTAGACGAAATTTCTAATATTATTTTAGAATCTCAAAACAATCATAATAAAGATGATGTTATTAGACTTTTAAATGATAATAAAGAAAGATATGTCGCCTTACAATTGATTCTTGTCCTTATTAGAGATGGTTTACCAGCACCAAGTTTTGGAAATGTTAATAGAGATTTAGCAATTAAACATTTGGAAATAGTTGATGCTTTAGTAACTAAAGATATAATTAATATACTATATAATAATAACGATGATAATTCTGTTTCTGTTAGTAAATCCATAACATGGACTGATTCTGCTATTGCTCCTATGCGAAGTTCTTCAAGTAATCATACGCATTTTCAATCAAGAGCCAATATAGATATGTATCATAGAAATGCCAGAGATGAAAAATCAAGAATATTAGATGAATTGAAAGGCCCGAATGTTTTAAATAATGATTCTGAACCTTTTTTGGGAGATGAATGGGATGATATGCCACTGAGTAAACTAAGAAATATTATAATAATAAAAGATTCTGCCAATAAAGGAACAGCCTTTTATGTTAGAACATTATATCAATATTGGAGAAATGCTGTTAAAAATGGTGCTCCATTTGTAAATCCTTACAATAGAAGACAATTCACAGACAATGATAAAGAGAATATAATGATTGCTATGGAAAAGTTATATCCTACTATAATAAAACCTAAACAAGGCGAAGGACGAAGTGATATTAAGATGGAGATATCCTTCTTTGACAATAATAGAGATAAATTTTATATAACATTTAAGTACATATTAAAAATGCCCAATAGGTTGAATTTATTACTTGATTTGATAAAAATAAGAATATCTGTGGAATTTCCTCAAAGACTACCAGATTTTAACGGAGATATAGATGCCGCATACATATATAATTATTTATTTGATAATATTAAATTACTTCATAGAAATAACAAAACATTTGGCAAAAAAATACCTTTAAAACCATTAGCCGTCTTAAAAGAGTATGATGGAAAATTGATAAATAATTATAATGACTATAAAGATTTTTTTGATAAGATTAAACACGCATTATAATTTTATTATAATATTATAATTATACAGACCTACTTATTAATGTGAAAAAGTCTTTATATTGCTCTTCGGTTGTTATATATGAATTATAATACTTGGCAAATGCTGGATGTAATTTAAATGGCATCTTTTTGCCAATTATTTTATTTTCTTTTTTCAACTTATTTATGTTTTCAAATAAAAATGCTGGATTATATTCTATATTTATTCCATCTTCGTGATATATCTGCAGATATTCTATAAAATGTACTGAAACTATTTTAATAAAATTAGTATTTTCGCGTGTTCCTGAATTAAACCATATATTTATACACCAAAAATATATACCATTTATGCGAACTATCTCAGGTTCTTGATAATGTATATCATTTCTTCCATATTCTAATCTTGGTTTTTCTATTAAAGGATATTTTCTTTCTAAAATGCGTAGTATTTCTCTTTCATCATCTTCTGTAAATGGAGTATTAGTTAAACGATTTATAAATGGCTTCTTGTTTTTTATAGCATTTCTCCAATCTTTATATAAACTTCTAGCATAAAAAGCATATGTAAATACTTTATTATTTATTTTTGTAGATATTTTAACTACCATACGGAGTTTATTAATGGATAGTTCATTCCATTTATAACCTGAATAAAGTTCCTCGTCATTTACTGTTTGCGGATTATTTCCGTTATTCATAATATATTTGACATATTCTTTTTTCCCCAACTTACGATAAATTGTATTCATACTTGAATCATTTGTCGTATTATCACTATTTGAATTGCTACTACTTTGACTTAATGATATTGATACATTAGGGTCTTCTATAGCAAAGTTCTTATCTAATAGATTTGTAATTAAATTCTTAATAATTATTAACTGTCTCATTAATTCTGGCATTGTATAAGCAAGATATGAAATTGTTTCATTAACATAATATAAAGCATAATACTCATATTTACACTGCGATAATCTGGCATAAAATCCATTAGTAGTTGTTACTCTTCTATAGTTATCTTCGTATGTAAAATTACCCATATTGAGATTTCTTGTATCTTCAAATATAGCAGAAATATACACTTTTATACAATAATCTATAAAAATTTCTATATTGTAATTATTATTAATAATAAAGTAATTTTCTATATATTTTTTGTAGATACTTTTATTAATAAAAGGATCATAAATCGCTATTAATTTTGATATTTCCCATACATATTCGCGATAACTTATCGCATAATCTTCGTGATTATTAGGATCATTTAAATGTTCTTTTAATACAATTATCCCCTTTTTAACACTTATAGGTACGCTGAATAATCTTCTGATTAAATTACGATGGCTTTTAAATGTTGTTATGTTTGGCAAATATAGTATATCTCTTATATCATCGTCCCCTTTAATATTAATATATTTCTCATATTTTAATAAATCCGAACTTTTCGAAGATGATTTTGATAAACTTTTAGATTTTTTATTCATAAATTTAGTTAATTTAGAAATACTTATCGGTGACATCGATGTACTAATTTCATATTTATTTATACAATTATTATACAATACTTTAATTTTAGAAGGATTTTTTATTTGATGTCGCGTTTTTGGATGATTTATTTCAGATATTTTACCATTAATATATTTTTTATAATTTTTTATTAAAGCCTTGCATTGTTTTTCATTCAAATTATTATCTTTATTCCTCAATAACCGTAATTCTTTTCGCGTAGATAATGTATTCATTCTTATATATATATAATATAATTATTGAAATTTTTCTAAATCTAATAACAAATATAATGACTATCCTATCCATCCTAGTTTATCATATGTATCTAAGCATCGTAGATACATATCATAATCCGTATATGTAATACATCCATAATCTCCCTTACTGTTTGTCATTATAAAATACGTTTTTTCTGTTTTCATCGGCATATTTATATATAAATATATAATTTTATTTATATATATAATAATGTTAAATATTATCTCTCTTATTGTGTATATATCTTTCATACACACTATATATATTGGTGGATTAAACCCATATTTTAAAAAAAAAACACAAAGTCTACTATTATCTTCTAATGTTGATAATATTACTG
>Ga0208923_1000239_pt1 | contig 12850 bp, 11 predicted proteins | sample ColrivemetaGS575_FD_187620 | JGI IMG/M metagenome (GOLD analysis project Ga0208923, IMG submission 187620) | Estuarine microbial communities from the Columbia River estuary - Freshwater metaG S.575 (SPAdes) (version 2) | ecosystem: Environmental > Aquatic > Marine > Intertidal zone > Estuary ...
CAGACCGCCACCCTCAATGCCCTTGGCGTATCGATGTCGGATCTGGCTGGCAAGACCCCGACCGCGCAGATGGGAGTCCTCGCTGGCAAGATCGCCAGCATCTCCGACCCCGCCGAGCGCGCTCGGGCCTCGATGGAGGTCTTCGGAAAATCCGGCGGCGAGCTCCTGCCGCTCCTCAATAATTTCGGTGCGGAGATCGAAGGCGCCAAAGGTCAACTCGGCGACCTCCCCAACGTCATGGACCGCAGCGCCGGAGCTCTCGACAGCCTCGGAGATAATCTTTCCGCGATGGGCTCAAAGACGATGGAGTTCGCCGCTGGTTTTATCGAAAGCGCCCTCCCTGCCCTCAACTCATTTACCAGCGCCCTGAGTGGCGTCGATGCCGCCGGATGGGGTGCAGCCCTCATGAAGCAAGTCATGAGCGTTGCGGATTTCCTTATTGGCGCATTCAAGGCCCCCATGCCTGCCATCCAGGCCATCGGCCTTGGCCTTCTTGCTGGGGTGAAAATCGCAGGGAATAACTACCTCAACTCCCTCATCGACGCGGGCAAGTTTGCCTCCGCATTTTTCTCCTCAACCCTGCCCGGCATCATTGCAGGAGTCCTTGGCAATACGGTCATCAAAGTTTTCATCGACGGCTGCAAGGCCTTCATCGACGCCATCCGTGGCGTCATCACCGCCTTCGAGACCTGGCTCGGAGCCGCCATCAAAAACGTAGTGGAATTTTTCACAACGAAATTCTCAGCCGTGCTCAATGCCGTCGCGCAGGATTTCAAAGCCGCGATGACCGACCCCATCGGGTTTGTCTCCGGCAAGCTCGACTCCGCTCTTAAAGGAGTTATGGAAAATGGAGGCAGCACATTCCAGACATCCTTCGACAAAGCCGGTGGCAGTTCCCTCGACAAGATATCCGCAGGGCTCGGTGCCGTCTCCGCAGAATACGGTGAGAAGATCGTCGGCGGTGCGACCGCCGCCAAAGATGAGTTCGGAAAATTAGTCACCTCCCTCGAGGCCTCGGACAAAGATTTCTTCGGGGCAAAAGAAACCGCCACCGCTGCCGCCGACAAATTCGGCGAAGTCAAAGACGCTGGCACCAAGCTCCGCGAGGATTTCGAGGCATCCGCCAAAGCAGCCGAAGACGCCAAGGGCAATACCAAAGGGGCAGCCGGGGATGCCGAGTCCGTTGCCACTTCCTTTTCTAAAGCCGAAGGATCTACTAAAAAAATAAAAGAGGAACTCTCCGCCTCCGCGAAGCTCCTCGAGGACGTCACCAAGGCCGAGGCGAAAAACGCCGTGGACAAAGGCGGCAAGCTCGCCAAGCAAGCCTCCGACCAGATGGCCTCCGGCGACTTCTCCGGAGCCCGCCGCACCGCCGCTCAGATCGCCAACAATGAAGCCGAGACCAACCTACGCGGCATCGGCGCAAACAAGGACCGCCGCGCCCTCGCCGACATCGGCAAGGACTACGGTCTCAGCGCCAAGCTCGGTGAAAGCTCGCAGGATTTCCGCGAGAGAGTCCGAGCCGCCCGCGAAGACGGCGACTATGGACAAGCTAAACCTCGGCGAATGGGCGAGGGTAAACCCAGTATCGACAAGCCCGGCAAAGACGGCACCGCCAGCGGAAAATCCGCCTCCGCCAGCAAGCCCAAATCCCTCGATGACATAGTGCAATCCATCCTCGACCTCGTCAAAAAAATCGAACCCAAACTCCCAACCGCCGCTCTCGTCGCATAATTATGGCATACACCATTTACGGCAACTTTCCGGTCCTTCTTCCCGGTCTCACGGAGACAACCTCTCGCAACGGCGTGAAATTTAGCAACGGAACAATCGCTTATATCCCTTCAGAAAAAGATGCCGCGCTTAAACTGGCTGAGACGTATGGGAGCCTATTCCCGCCCCCCACAACAAAAAACACAGGACAAGGGTTTTGGGAATTAAGTTTTCAGGCACTAGAGATAACTGCTGACACAAATAAAGTTATTGGCAGCGAACTCGTTGCCGTGATCAAGCATTTTGGCGCCTACGTTATTGTGGAAAAGTGGAGATTAACAACGCTTACGGAATTTACCGCGCTTGATTCCGACGAATTAGGGGAAGTTCTGCCGGATAGAATCAGCAACTTCAAATTTTCAAAAACTATGGAAAATCGTGAGACCTTTGGAATTCGTCCAACTTCAGAGCCTAGCGCGCTGAATATCACATGGCTAACCGAGATCCGTTCTATAACGCGTCGAAATTTTGGCAATATCGATGAGGCCGATATTGTGTATGGCCTCAAATATAAAATCTCATGACCATCCCCGTTTCTTTTACGGACAAAGCAAAATCTAAGGATGGGAAATATCCCACGCAGATTTCGGCCAATGACCTCGATCGCAATTTCACTTTTTGCGATCTGCAAATTTCTGAAAAAGACAAAGATGGGAACTCCCAGCCGTGGACGGTATCCGAAACGACCGGGCCATCGGGATACAAGCAAAAGACAGTCACTTTTTCGCCCGCGCCGCCCACGGACGGCGCCACCTATGTGTTGGCCTTTTCGGCAGGGGCATTCACATGGATAGCCACTGAGGTGTGCTGATTTTGACAACCTAGCTTTGACGTAATGGCAATCTCACCTGGTCAAACCCTAAATGGCAAAGTTGGCGTAGCATTTTCGCAGACGCCCGCGCATTCGGGCACCATACTTTCGTGGACAGGAGCTGGACTACCCTCTGGGCTATCGATCAATCCGACAACGGGGGCCATTACTGGCACACCGACCACAGCAGCCACCACTATAGCCACCTTTATTCAAGACAAGCAGACTTTCGTTGATTTTGTGGCAACGGAGACCGTGTCTTTTGGCTTGCGAAATGATGGGACAGTATTTGCTTTTGGTGACAATACCTCGGAACATTTTGAGCCCGCCGCAGGCATAGATGTCCTTTCTGGCATTACCGCGATATCCGCTGGAGAGGGCCACGCCTTTGCGCTCAAAAGCGATGGCACGGTCTTCGGTTGGGGCAATACGACAATAGGCGCAGCCACCGTCCCACCGAGCTTAACTGGCGTCACGGCGATTTCAGCGGGTCGTGTTCTGGGCCATTGTCTGGCTCTGAAAAGCAACGGCACCGTCGTAGCTTGGGGACATAATGAATACGGGGAAGCCACCGTCCCACCGAGCTTAACTGGCGTCACGGCGATTTCAGCGGGTCTGAATTTCTCATTGGCGCTAAAAAGCAACGGCACGGTCGTCGCTTGGGGCAGGAATGACGATGGCCAAACGACGATCCCTTCTGGATTATCTGGCGTCACCGCGATCTCTGCCGGGTACAGCCATGCGCTCGCGCTCAAGAGCGACGGAACGGTAGTTGCTTGGGGTCTGAATACAGCAGGCCAAACGACGATCCCAGCAAGCGCAACGGGCGTCACCTCGATTTCTGCCGGAGGTTATTTTTCCGTAGCAGAAAAATCAAACGGCACCGTCATTGCGTGGGGGAGTAACTCTCAAGGGCAATGCAACATCCCGACAGATGTCGTGTCGCCTGCCAAACTTTCCGCAGGTGGATTTTATTCTCTCGCGCTGAATAATAATGGCGACGGCATTGGTTGGCCATTGGCGGGTGGCGGGTACAACAACAACAACCGAGGTGGCCAAGCCACGGCACCGAGGAACCCAGATCCAGTCACTATTCAATTCGTTATTGCTTATGGGACTCCGATCATTACGACTCCCATTCAGTTTACCGGCTTAGTTGGCTCTGCTTTTGTCGGCCAGGCCTCATTGGAGGACTCAGTCAACCGCCCGGCAACCTCGTGGACATGCACCGCGCTTCCATCGTGGGCGACTTTTAATGCATCCGCCGGCAGTATCACAGGGACTCCATTGGACGCTTTCAGCGGCTCCATAACTCTTACCGCAACTGGAATCGGCGGCACAAGCGCCCAAGCCACAGGCAACATCACCATTGCTGCCCTTTTACCCCCAACTATCACGGCGGGCCAATCCTTCGCTGGCAAAGTCGGCGTAGCTTTTTCGCAGACGCCTGCACTCACCAATGCAAGCGCTCGCCCAGCGACCTCATGGGCCATCGCCAGCGGCGCATTGCCAGCAGGGCTCTCTCTTAACGCTACCACCGGAGCCATCACGGGAACACCGACGGCCATTGTCACTTCGGCGCCGGATCTCCGTGCCACAGGACCGGGGGGCACTAGCGCAAACCAATCGGTCTCTTTTGTAGTCGGCGCAGGGGTTCCTATCATCACGGCGGGCCAATCCATCACTGGCACGGTGGGCACCGCATTGAGCGGGTCCATAAATCTCACGGATGCAACCAATCGCCCAGTGACTTCATGGGCGGCAACAGGCTTGCCCGCCGGGCTCTCTCTCAATGCCGCCACGGGGGCCGTCACCGGCACACCGACCACAGCCGCCACCACCATAGCTGCCGTCACAGCCACGGGCACTGGAGGCTCGAGCACCCCGACAAATGTATCTTTCACCATTTCCGCAAGCGGCGGCGGTGGCGGTGGCGGCGGTGGATCAACCACGCCATCACTTATGCTCGCCGACAATCAATCATTTACCGCCACCCTGGGTTCGCCTTTTACGCAAACCCCCTCACTCCTGTCCGGCACAGCCGTGAAGTGGCATGCCTCCGGTCTGCCACAATGGGCGTCGATCAACGCTACCACCGGAGCCATCAGCGGCACACCGACATTCAGCGGCGCAACAAGCATTTCGCTCACGGCCACCGATGCCAGCAATGTCTCCTCGACAGTTCAACTCACCCTCACTGTTGTCAACTGGTCGGTTCTCGAAATCTTCGTGGATGTCCGCAACCGTAAGATCCTTACCAAGGCCGACACAAAATTTGCCCTGGCAAAGATGACTCTCAAGCGAGACGACCGCCTTCCTTTTCGCATCGTTTTTGTCGAGGGCACTAGCTCATTTGCGATCCCATCCTCTTTTTCGGTTTCAGTGGGAATAAAAGCCTCCTACAGCTCGACTGAATATCTGGCTTTTTCGGCCAGCTCGACCGGCACCATTGACCTATCCTCCGACGTCATCGCCGCCCTCTTTTCTACTGGGCAAGACAAAGTCGCTGCCATTTTTGAAGTGAAATGGGAGGACTCCACCAGCGCTTTCCGCACAATCACACTTCCTGCCGAGATTCAAAATTCCGTCATCATTGGCAATGCGCTCACCGCAGTCGCCTACCTAGGCGCAGACATCTCTCCGTTTCCAGCGACCAACACAAGCACGGTACGGAATATCGGCTCGCCCTCATTTGGCGTCTCCAAAGGCAAAGTCTACCCCATCGTCGTCAAGCCTGGCGACCGACGGATCACGATTGCCATACCGGCGAGTCTTGGGGAAATTACTTCCATTTTTTACGCCGAGTTCCTCGATGCCAATGTGCTCGACACATTTGATCTGACGACAGTTCCCGTCTCCGTCGCAGGCGGCACTACGGTCAACTACCACGTCTACACCTACATCGCCGCCGTTCCGTTCTCAAATTTCGCAACCTACGTTGTCACAATTTAATGCCCGAGACTATTGCCCCAGTAAGCATCCCCAAAGGGTTTCAAAGGCTCGCCAATTTTCCGTTGGACGCCACTTCTGTATTCCGCACTCTGGGCGACCTTGAGATCTATGCCGCCGAGAACCCGACGGCTTATCCCGGGCAGACGTGTTCCGTCGCCCCCATCGATGGCAGCGAGGTCCAGCTTTACGTGCTCAACTCCGCCAAAGTCCCTGTCATCGCGTCCGGCGGAGGAGGAGGATCTGGCAACTCAAAATATATCGCCGCCAGGCAAAAGATCCTCACCGGCGAGGTGGCTCCCACCACAACTCTGACCATCACCGAAACACTCGCCGAGCAGACCGCATTCCACCGGCCAAATGCAGGCAACTTTCCTGCACAAAAAGGTTGGCTCGATGGGGTTTCTAGCGTCTCGCTTGGCGCGACTGCCTTCATTGAAGGGGAGGACTTTGTTTTCAAACGTGATCGCCAGTGCTTTTACTTTTTAGACAAGCGCCTGCCAGGGGTCTCCGCCAACATAACCGGAGTAGCCTCCGCCAACTCGGTTTTTTTTACGATCGAGGCCAACACTCACAGCGCAAACCCAAGCCACGTAAGCACCTCAATCCTCACCTCATCGCCTCTCTTTGCTGTCACGAGCGTGAGCGTGGAGAGCGAGGATGGAGCCGATGGCAGCGTGCCTTTTTACTACAACCGCGCCACCGCAACATTGTTTTTCAAGACCCATATTTCCGCCTCGGGTGGAAAAGCCTGTTTTAAAACCGACCGCTACGGAGAAGCCACTCTGGAGTTTGCATCCCTTTCCGATCAAAGCGAAGTGCCTGTCGCCAAAATCCTGTGGCCAAGCGTGGTCGAGATTTCAGTCAACGGGGTCACCCTCTCGCCTAGCAACTATTCATTTTCGGCAAACCAGATCACATTCTCGCCCGCCATACAGGCTCAAAGCCTCATCACCGTCTCGGGGCCAGTCATCAGCTACGATGAGTATAATTTTGTGGGGGGCACTCTCACTTTGCCGACCCAACTTAAAGCTGTCCTTTCTGTCGTCACTTTTTCCACGGAGATCGACGGGGCTCCATTTGGTGAGGATGGTGTATTTTACCCTTTTGCTGCGCTTGAAGAAACGCTGGCGGGCGTTGCGAATAACAAATTGCATCTCGGCTACAATTACCCGACAGGCCAAGCCGATGGGACTTTCACCGTCGAAGCCGTCTTCGATGCCGCCCAAACTTTGGGGCTGCCCAAAAATTACACCTTCACATTTCAATATTGGCCAGGCAACGCATTCGAGCTCCCAGCGAGAATGGATAATGTGAACCTTTTTCAACTCGGTGGCACTGCCGCCCTTGTGGTATTTGACGCCACCGCGCAGAAGCTCATTTTTACGACTCCTCGCAGCGGCACACTTAGCTACACAGCCACCCACCGCGCCTACCAAGGTCTCGCGTCTGGCGGCGAGGGCTTTGAAATAGTTGAAGAGCTCCCCGGCATCTACGCGACGACAGCAGGCACTGGGCACTATATTTCTACGCTGCGCACATTCGATCCGCCATTTGATTGGTATTGGTGGTGGGAGAGCGAATGGGAGCGCGAGTTGGTCCAGATCGTCGATGAGACGAACACCGTGATCTACCAAGACGACAGCTCCGGCGCCTTTCACAAATCTCGCCCTGGCTACACCGCTGAGGAGCTCCTGCCACTCACTTTAAAATTGCCACTCGCGCCACTCTGGGCACTTGCCCGCCGCGATGACACCTCATTTTTCCAAGAGGCCTTTTCACCGAATTATACAACGACGGCCTTCAGCTCCGCGACCTATGCCGATCTCGACGATACGCAACGCTACGCCGCCGACTCCGTTGCCCAGGGCAAATCCGTGACACTTTCCACAGATAAAATTGTGCCCGTTCGTGGAGTGCAGGGCGTGAATTTCACAGGCCCCAAGCCTACCTATTTTGCAGGCAGCACGGTGCCGTATATTTGCCTTGCTACCTATAAGTGGTTCGCGGCGAAATGCACAAATACCAACTCCAACTCCGCCTTGACACTAGGTGCAACCTATTTGCTTTGCGTCAACAACGTCCATTTGGACTCCCGCTCAATTATGGTGAATATCACAAACGATGGCTTTAATGTCGCCGCCGACATTTTTGCACTAGGAGGGTCAAACTAATGCCCGGCGGAGGCGGCGGTAAAGGCAAGGGCGGTGGTGGTGGTGGTGGTGGTGGTTCGCCAGCCCCCAAGCCCGGACCAGCACCTAAGCCACTTCCTCCAACCAATCCCACTCCGCCACCGTCGACTTGTTGTCTGCCGACCTCGCCAGCAACGGGGACCTACGTATTGGGCTCAGTGAATGGCGCCATTCAATGGGTCGCAACCCAAACGTGCCCATGACCCTCGGCCGCACATCATCCGGCGCAGTAAAAATCAAAACCGACGGCGGCCTTCGCGCTGTTGAGTGTGGGTGTTGTGGGACGTGCGGATGCGCATCGGCTATAAGTGGAGACCTATTGCAAACGATGAGGAATGCCACAACTGGCACTTGTAATGGGGCTCCACCTTTATCTTTCAACGCAAGCGGCGGAGGATTTTATGCCAGTTTTCAGATTGGAGAATACCCAAATGTAACGTTTTATATTTGCGCACTATTGGCATCAACAAATTGCTTTTCATTCGGGGCTGATAATTTCGAGAATACAATGGCCACCGGGCCTGCCGAGTCATGTTGTCCAACCGATTTTCCGTTTCCAGTAACCTGCGCAGATGTCACATATACAATAAATGGAAACGTTTTTACTGCACATACGGAAAATTTTGGATTTGGTCCAGACGTTACTCCTCCAACTTTTGTCTTTTCGTGATCCCACAACATATCATTGATTTTCGTGCTCGCACATTGGCTCAATTCGGAAGCTCCGCTTTTAATTTCGCTCGCGCAGGCTTCGCCACCACGCCACCCGAAGCACTCGCCACCCGCGAAGCAACGTGCCGAGCTTGTCCCGAATGGGACGCGCAGGCACTCAACGCCACGGGCCGCTGTCGCAAATGTGGATGCAGCACTTGGGCGAAACTCCGCATGGCAACCGAGCGATGTCCGCTCGGCAAGTGGGAAGGCACCGAGGTTTCAAGTCTCAAGTCTCCGGTTTCCAGTTTCTCTCCCCCCTCCGCGCCCCCCGCGCCTCCGCGTGAGTCTTCCCCCTCCGCTCCGCTCCTGACCTAGTTCCGCGCCCCCCGCGCATTTGACATCTCGCCGCCTCGTAGCGGCATGAAGTTATTCATAGACATCACATCTCGGCGGTTCGTAAAAAGCGCGGCATCTTCCGCCGCCCTCGCCTCGCTCACGCTTAAACGCCGCGACCTCCTCGCCCTCGAGATCCAATTCGTGCAACGCGGGGCCGCCGTCGCCACGCCCGTCGGCACCACATTTTCCACCGCGCTCAAGCAAAGCTACGCCGACGCCAATTTTCTCGCCCTCGCCGCCAGCGGCGTGCTCGACCTCAACACCATCCCCCTCGAGGCCGCCTTCGCATCCTCGCCCGCCGTAGTCACCGCCCTTCTCGAGGTCAAGTGGACCGCCACCGGCGAAGCCACCCGCACCGCCACTCTCCCCGTGGAAGTGCAAAACAGCGTCATTATCGGCACCGAAGGCACCCCCGCCGCCATGCCAGACGGCAAAGCGACCCAACTGCAAGCCGAGGCCGGAACGGACCACACCTCCTGGATGACCCCGCTTCGGACCGCGCAGGCCATCGCACTTCTTGCCCCTCCTCCCACATGGGCCAGCGTCACCGGCAAGCCCGCCACATTCGCCCCATCCGCCCACACGCACACCGCCAGCCAGATTACCGACTTCGCCTCCGCCGTCGTCGCCGTCTCCCCGCCCGTCGATTGGTCCTCCCTTACCGGCAAGCCAACCACCTTCGCGCCTTCGGCTCATACGCACCTCAAAGGCGAGATCACCGGCCTAAATGCCGACCTCGCCGCCCTCATCGCCTCAGATACTAGCCTCGGCCAGAGAATCGACTACCTCGCCGCGAACCTCGATCCCGCCGCGCTTGACTCCATCGCCGAAGCCGCCGCCAGCATCGGATCGCTCCAGACGCAGATCGACGGCAAAGCCACCGCAGCGCAGGGAGCCAAGGCCGACACCGCCCTCCAGCCAGAGCCCGCAGACTATCGCGGAGCCTACGACAACGGTGCCGACTACTGGCCCGGACAAATCGTCAGCTACGGCGGCGCTCTCTACATCCGCATCGCCGAACCAAACCCCGGCTATCCACCCGGCACTAGCTATTGGGCCGCATTCAATCCATCCGCCTCGCCCGCATTCAAATTGTGGGTGGATCTCTCCAAAGCCGACACGATCCACACCCACCCGGCAACCTCCATCACCGGCCTCTCCTCGTTCATCGTCGCCAGCGCCCCCGGCCTCAGCATCAACACCACCGTCCGCACCGGCGACGGCACCAGCGTCACATTTCCGATTGACGGCCTCGTCAGCTCCGACCCCGAGCATGTCCTCGTCGCCCTCAATGGCGTGACCCAGACCCCCACCGCCGACTACACGGTCAGCGAAGCCAGCGGCACGATCACCTTCGACGCCGCTCCCGCCGCAGGAACACAGATCGCCGCCACCGCCCTCGGCCTCCGCAGCGTCCAGCCACCCATCGATCCCCTGCTCTACCTCTTTGCATTCGCCACCAGCACGGACGGACTCACGACCTACAGCGGGCGACTCCTCAACGCCAACCGCCCCGCCTTGCCAGCCCTTCCAGAGACCGCCACATCGTGGACCGTCCGCCGCTCCACGACCGACGCCGCCGGGCGCGTCCTCGCCACCTCATCCGCCACCGGATCGTGGCTCAACCGGGAGACTCTCGTTTTCGCATGACAACAATCACCGAGAGCAACCTCAGCCAGCAACTCGACCTCTCGAGCTTCGACCTCACCCTGCCAGGCATCGTCGTAGAATATCCGTCGCGCTCCGCATTCCCCGCCACCGGCAAAGCCGACCGCCTCTACATGGCCCTCGACGAAGGCATGCCCTACCGCTGGAGCCCTACCGCCACCGCCTACGCCCTCATGATCCCGGTCATCGACTGCGGCAGTTTTTGACAATCTCCCCACCACGAACACCCAACCAAAACCAACAACCACCTAATTAGCCATGCCAAATCCAATCATTCGCATCAAACGCGGTTCCGGCACGCCGGTCTCGCTTCAAGTCGGGGAAGTAGCCTTCGATTCTACGAACAAGAGTTTTTTCATCGGAACCGCTGAAGGCGTTTTGCCAATAGCGGGCGAGCACATCTTCTCCAAGAAGACCTTCGTCAATGACGCCGTAGCAGCAGAAGCAGCGCTTCGCAGCTCAGGCGACTCGACACTCACCTCCTCGCTGAATTCGGAAATTTCACGGGCACAAAGTGCCGAGGGCGTCATTGCCGCAAACCTCGCTCAAGAGATCATCGACCGCGCCGCCGCTGTCAGCTCCGAGGCCTCCGCTCGCTCCAGCGCTGACACAACCCTCGACGGCAAGATCACAACGGAAAAAGGCCGCATCGACGCGATCCTCTCCGCTTCCCAAGCCGACAAAGATAGTTTTGCCGAGATAGTCTCTCTCATCAACTCGGTTGATGCCACGAACGATTCCGCATTTGCTGGATACGTCTCATCGAACAACGCAGCCCTCGCTTCCGAAGTTTCGAGCCGCACCAGCGCCGACACAGCCCTCGGTGGCCGTATCGACACCGTTGAGTCCGCCGCGACAGCACTCGCCAGCCGCGTCACAGCAGCCGAGGCAGACATCAACTCGGAAGAGACTGCCAGAGCAGCAGCGGACACGACTCTTCAGACCAACATCACGGCCGAGGCCAGCTCGAGAGCCAGCGGAGACTCGACACTACAGTCAAATATCACAAGCGAGGCCAGCACGAGAGCGAGTGCTGACACCAGCCTACAGACCAACATCACGGCAGAGGCAGCAGCCAGGACCAGTGCAGACGAAGCGCTAGACGCACGCCTGGACAGCCTCGAGGCCAGCATAGATGGCGGCACCTACTAACCAACCAACCAACCCCGGCGGGGCGCTCCATAGCGCCTCGCCACGCGGGGGTCTCCACCGCGAAATAAACAAGCCACATGGCCACCCAAATCATACCCAAAAAATCCTCCGTCCTTGGCAAGATCCCACTCGCTGGCGATCTCGCAGTCGGAGAACTAGTGCAAAACCTCGCCGACCATTGCCTGTACAGCAAAGACGCAAGCGGCAATGTCTTCCGCATCGGCACTCGTCCGGTGCCCGATAAAGTCGAAGTCTTCGACATTATCGGAGCCAACCTTTTCTACGGCAAACTCGCCTACGCCGACTTCCCAAACAACGGGTCCATCTACGACAGCGCCCTCTGGGACGTCTCCCGCACCACCACCGACGCCAACGGCAACGTCACCGCCGAAGCCAGCGCCACCGGCGCGTGGTCGAACAAGCAGAACCTGACCTTCGCATGATTACGCCACTCTACGGCCAACTCTCCCCCCTCCGCGTGCCGACGATTTTAGCACCAGACCCTGATGCGTTGGCGTATATCGCCGCCGTCGAAACCGCAGACGGCGCGACTCTTGAGGACGGGGTAAAGAGCGCAATCAACAATTTTGTGGCAGGATGCAAATCGGACGGCATCTGGAGCGCAATCAAAAGCTCATGTATTCTCGCGGGCGCACGCACTCTCAACGGTGCGCTTGTGCCGCTGGCTGGAACTACACCGACAAATTTCAACTTTGTTTCTGCGGATTATAATCGGGAAACTGGCCTGATTGGAAATGGGTCTACAAAATATCTCAATAGCAATCGAGCCGCTGATGCAGATCCCCAAAATAATGCCAGCGTAGCTATATGGGTATCAACGCCCGCGACAGCTATAAATCTTTATTATATGGGCGCGATTAAAACAACGCCAACTCCACTTGTTGTCACCGCGATCGCAACAAATGTGGCATTTAGCATCCGAAGTGGAGGTAATCTCTCCGTTTCAAACAGGGTTGGAACAGGACTTGCTGGCATTTCAAGGACGGCAAGCAATAGCTTTAACTACAGATGGGCTGGAGCGACTGGAACCAGTACAAACGCACCAACAGGAACATATAACGGCAACATTTTTGTTTTTGGAATAAATTCCAATGGCGCAATTGCTAGCCGCTCAAATGGCCGTCTTGCTTTTTACTCCATCGGCGAATCCCTCAACCTTGCCCTCCTCGACACTCGCGTGTCCAACCTCATGACCGCACTCGCCGTCGCCATACCATGACACTCGCAGACCTTA
>Ga0208923_1000240_pt1 | contig 12849 bp, 31 predicted proteins | sample ColrivemetaGS575_FD_187620 | JGI IMG/M metagenome (GOLD analysis project Ga0208923, IMG submission 187620) | Estuarine microbial communities from the Columbia River estuary - Freshwater metaG S.575 (SPAdes) (version 2) | ecosystem: Environmental > Aquatic > Marine > Intertidal zone > Estuary ...
CTCGCGGTACGCCCCGAACTGGGAGCCGCAGACCGTGGCTCGTATCCACAACGGTGGACCCAAGGGTCACCGTCGTTCATCCACCCTGCCCTACTGGGCTAAGGTAAACAAGGTCTACTGACCTTACCTTTTTTCGAGGAGAACACCATGTCAAACATCTTCGAGGCATTCAATGCCATTGTCGAGTCGCCTATCCCGTGCCGCCGCCACTTTGTTGTGTTGTGGGAGCACCGCCCCTTCTATGGGGGACCCGAAGAGGGTGGATGGTGGGGTGCGGACGAACTGCCCGTAGCCTACACCGCCACCTCTACCTCGGTCGAGGCTGTTGAACTCCGACTCCGTATCATGGAGCTCGCTAAGGACATCACCAAGCAAGCACAAGAAGAGCACGAAGCAACCTGCTCGAGCCAACTCCAATGGTGTGAGGATCGTAACATCTACGACTGTAACTCCATCTTCGGCGAGGTCGACGGACCGATCCGCTACTATGTCACCGTGACTGACGAACTACCTAATGCTCGCTTCGGCGAGCGTCACTACTCTTGAGGATCACATGGAACCATCATCATTCATCATCTCTGACGGACTTGAAGACCTCGTCTACCTCATCCAGAAGAACATCTACACCGACGCTGTTTGCCGGTGGTGTGAGGCTGTGCTGTTGATGCCCTACGACCTGTCGGATCTTGAGACAACCACCATCCAAACCTACATCGACCGATGCAAGGAGACATCCAAGTGACCAACTCTGAACTCATGAACAAACTCGACAAGGACAACCCCGCCTACTACAATCGGGATGTTCTCCGTGCTGCGGCTCTCCGCATCCGTACCCTTGAGGGTGCGCTGAATGCGTTCGACCCCGAGCATCCTGCCCTCGTGACCTACCGCAATGTCAACATCGGTTGGCTCAACCTGTTGGATGGTAAGGATGAGTAAGCCACACCAAACCATCATCGTACTCCCTGACGGCGAGACATGGTCACGCATCGATGGATGCACCATCATGACCCTGTCCCATGAGCAGTACGCCTTGCTTGCCCACAACATGATCGGCGTCAACGATGTTGATGCCCGCACATCCATCGACCTCACGGAGGGATTCGCATGAAGTACCAAGCAATCATCATTGTCGAATTCACAGACGACGATGTAGCCGCAGGGTGTGGCGACCCCGTCGGCGAAGCGAACGAGATCGTCGCCACCTTTATGGAGACACTCGACTGCAACATGTGGCTCGAGGATGTCGTCGATGTCAAGGAGAAACCATGAACATTCGCATCACATTCGACAACGGTTGGTGGACAGTGACCGCCAACGGCATCGAGGTGGACGCATTCCAATCGAAGAAGGATGCTGTCATCTACGCTGCTTACTACCGTGACAAGATGGCAACCGCAACACACGACTACAACCGAGGATTCAACCAATGAGCATGTACGACAACGCCCGTTCCGCTGATGGACCGAAGAAGCCCATCGAAGTCCTTACTGACCGCCTCGATGGACTGATCAATCAGTTCATCTCCTTCAACCTTGCCATCAACACACTTACCAAGCGGATCGACGCCCTCGAGGCTAAGCCCAAGGCGACACGCCGCTCCAAGGAACTGGAGACCAAGTGATGCGCGACAACATTAACAACGCAACCATCACCAACTGGGTAGTAGACCTTGGTGAGGACGGCATGTACTTCTACACCCTTGCTAAGTACTGGACGAAGCATAACAAACAAGAAGACTGGGATGTATGCAACAACCTCGAGGTCTTCCTTGAGTGTCGGTCATACACCGGACCTGCACCCCGTACCCGCAACGAGTACAAGTACAGGCTCACATGGTCGCAGTACGTTAAGACCCTGTACACCGTCGAGAGCGCCGGACCTGAGATTGTTCACAACTACATCGAAAGGAATCGAGCATCATGGGCTACAATGCCACCATCCGTTACATCACTATCGAGCTGACCCCAATTCAGCAGACAACCGTCTGTGATTACCTCCGCTCGACTGGCTTCTCCGTCAACAAGGGTTACATGACAGGTGGTTCCTTCAACTCTAACAACGAACGGCGTGAAGCGTGGTATGTCTACGCTGACATGGACGATCTCAAGTATGGCATCGAGACCGGCGACCTCGTCGCTGTGTTCGACTCCTTCGGATACTCTGCCTCATGTCCATCGGGTAGTAGTACCATCACCGATCTCTCCTATCATGGTGATACTGGTGACTCTGGCTGGCTCTTCCATGCCATTGCTCAGGCAGTGCCTGAGCTAACTGGCTTCATCGAGTGGGCTGGCGAGGATGGCGACCTATTCCGATGGTCCTTCAAGGCGGGAGAAGTTGAAGAGTCTACTCCCCGCATTGTGTGGGGTGACGAATGAAGATCTACATCACCCAACACATCCTTCAACCAATCGCAGAGACATGGGTCTTCGATGTGCCAGACGATACGAACATCGAGAACTTCAAGCGGGTCGCAAAGATCCGCAGCAGCGCCCTGTTCTTTGCATACCCTCAGTACGAATTCCTTGGTGATGAAGCAGGTGAAGGGGAAGTAACCCACATCACCGACATCACCACTACACCACCAACCCCCTTCAAGGACTAACAATGAACATCGACGCAATCATCTCAGAGAAGATCCAAGACCAGTCCGTCATCGCAGTTAACAACGTCCTCCTTACCAAGATCAAGCCGATCATCCGTGATCTGTTTGAGACCGAGATCTCCCTCAAGGTGGCTGACCTCGTGGCTGACGACCTCCCCTCGATGGTCGAGTCTTCGCTCGACGATGTCGTCGAGAGTCACGTCGACTGCAAGGTGACTGAGGCTGTTGACAACTACATGGACAGCATCGACTGGTCTGATCACATCGACTCGAGCACCATCGAAGACGCCGTCAAGGATGAGCTGAACAACATGGAGTGGGACGATCTCGTTACCGACGCCGTCAAGGAGCGCACTGATGAGCGGCTTTACGAGGTGATCAACGACGCCGTGGCTGACCTCGATGCGGACAACATCGTCTCCGAGTACCGAGTCGAGAACGCCGTTGACAATGTGCTCGCTCGTTCTCCCTTCATGATCGAGAACGCCATCAAGGCTTCGGTCGAGACCTACATGGAGAAGAACCTGAGCAACTTCTTCCGTTCACCTGAGGGTATGGAAATGCTCAGTCGGTACTTCGCCTCCTACTCTGGACGCTCCACCCTTGCAGCCAACGTGATCAAGCTCTTGGAGGCAAACGATAATGCCTAAGTACACCATCCTTGTGCCAACGGAAATCGCTGATGAGCATGGTAACCCAACCACCCCTGCTCAATCTATTGGTCATGCGTTCATCAAGGCAGTAGCACACGCCGCCGGCGGTGTGACCGTGGTCAGTGACCAACTTGCCTACGGGTACTGGCTGCACGGTGACGGGCTTGGTCGCGACTCTCTCAGCGTGGTCGAAGTCGTGTGCAACAGCAGCATCTGGCACTTCGAGGTGCTGCCTCTCGTCTCCAAACTCAAGTCTGACCTCAACCAACGGTCGATCTTCGTCACTGCTGTGAACGAGGACATCATCTACATTCCCTAAGGAGTATACAATGGAAGACAACAACACCTTCACTGTTCGTGCAGTCATTGACATGGATACCCTGATTTTGCAGGCTGGACTGCTGTATGATCTGTCCACTAGGGCAGTTAGCATGGATGACGTGTACAGGGATAAAGCCGAGAAGCTTCTCATGGGTGCCGCAGCCCTGCTGTACCACCTCCACAATGGACGCTTCGTGCTGACCGAGGTTCGTGAGTTCTCCAATCGGGAGGTCTACTGATGCGCATCCCGTTCACGTATTCATCGGAGAAGGAATGGAAGGGCGTACCCTACGAGGTGGAAGCCGAAGGTCTCATGGGGTATGCATGTGGTGAGATGAACATCGAACTCACTCATGTCGCCCTCTATGTGGACGGCATCCATCAGTACAAGTACGAGAAGACTAAGTGGAACAGCCCCAACACTACCGTGTCCTGCGAGATCTACGACCTTTGCGTCAAGTGGATCGAGCGGGAAGAAGAAGAGCGACTCATGGCTGAGTGGCTCGAAGCAAACAAGTCCACCTAAGGAGAACAACATGGCACTTACATACAACCTGTCTAAGATCGACGGCTATAGCACCCTCTGCTTCAACGAGGACGGCATGAAGGGTCTCACCACGACCCTGATCTGGATGATGCCCGTCATCGGTATGCCGGGAATCACCAAGGCTACCGCTCAGCATGTCTTCCTCCGCATCCACCTGTACGAGAGCCTGTTCGGACCAATGCGTGGCGTACAGTGCTTCACAGTGGGGGAGATTCTATCCCACATCGGACTCACTGCCAACGTGGCATTCGAGACTGATGCCAAGTGGCAACGCCGCATCCTCCAATCGTGGCATCGCACCGAGACCTATCGGTTGGAGATGCCTGTGCTTGACCGTACTCACCTAGCTAACGAGGTACCTGACAATGTATAAGACTTACATCGACAACACCGTCTTCTATAAGAACAAGGAGTACTACGCTCAGGGGTGGATCACCTCTGAGAATGCCCTCATCGACAGCATCTTCGACATCTACGACGAACACGTCTCGGTTGTTGAGGTAGTAGACAACGAGTACTACGCCACTGGTATCGGCTTCGACATGGAATCATTCATGGACGACCTGATTCTCGCAATCGACCATGAGAACCACGTTGAGTTTGAGGACGAGGACTCTTCCATCGAGGATGATGAACTCGGTGAACTCAAGTGGCACGAAGATGAGAAGTGGTCCCGCGCCCCGTTCAACAACGGCGGAGATCTGGAGGATGACACCCATGGCTAACACTGTATACACCTACACCGTGACGGTGATGGCAACCCACCTTATCCGTGAAATCTACGTCGTCCGCTCAGAGCTATCACCCGAGGCTTTCCTCGAGGATGTCAGGGACGATCCATTCCAACTGTACGCCGGAGACGACGTGCGGATGGTAGAGGATGAGTTCATGGAGTGTCAACACCTCACCCTACTTGATGTAGAAGAGACGCCCAATACTCCTCATGGTTCCCGCCATGATTAAACTCATGCTGCCCGCCATCATCCGTGACATCGCCATCATCATCGGCGTGTGTGCCATCATCTTCTATGTGTCATACCGCTACTGGAGGAACAAGTGAGACACTTCATCATTCACCTGAACTATAACGCCCGTGTCCAAGACGATGCTGACATCGACGACATTGCTCAAAGGCTGCAAGCTCGGCTTGCCGCACTTGGGTATGTCATGGAACTCGAAGACATTTCCATCGAAGAAGCAACCCACGGCTCCGACGACCGGTTCCACTCTGGTACCGGCGAATCAATCGACGATGAGTCGTATGAGCAGTACCTCAACGGACCATCAAATCCCCTGTAAATAGGAAAAAAATTATGAGCAATCTCAAGTCAGCCCTTCTCATGTGTATGTTCCCTGTCACCGCAGCCTTCGGTCAGGATGATCCTAATGCCAAGCTCAACTTGTCATTGGTATTCCCTCAGCAGACAGCGTTGGTTGGTGACATCATTGAGGTTAAGCTCATGGTCGCTGCCGCAGCGGGACCACAACGCTTCGTTGTAGCCGACGTTCCATTCGGATGGGACAACACCAAGCTTCAACTCCTTGGCGTGTCTCTCGACGGATCACACATCGGTGTCATGCCGGGGTACAGCACGTTCCCCGCCAATGACTATACATGGTGCAACGAAACCATCCCGCCGGCAGACGGCAACGGTATGCTGTATGTCTACGGTGTCCTTGGATACCAGTGGATTGTCACTCAGCAGCCAGACCAGATGGTTAAGTTCATGTTCCGAGTGATCGACACCGGTACCTCCGAGGTTGTTCTCTACGACTTCCTTCCAATCCGTAAGCAGTACCCTGCCTCGACTGTTGTCCTTGGTTGCTGCTTCGGTGGCAACGATGTGACTGGCACACTCACTAATGCTACCGTTACCGTCTCCATTCCCGGAGACTTCAACAACGACGGAGTGGTGAACGCCGCAGACATGGGTGCACTGCTTGCCAACTGGGGTGGTGGTAGTTCCTTTGCAGGAAATCCATACGATCTCAACAACGACGGTATCGTTAACTCACAAGACCTTGCAATTCTCTTCAACTACTGGGGATAATATGAACATCAACACCGACGACTGGGATGCTAATGACTGGGAATGTTTCTATGGTTCTGCCATTGGAGACAACAGCACAGAAGAGTTATCGTACCTTGTAACCATCAAGTTCTATGATGGTTACCTCGGACCAGAGGGACAAACGGTCCTACTGGCGGCTGATCAGGGTGACCCGAACGACGAGGAGTCCAAGTACTTCTTCTTCCTCGATGGCATGTCATACGAGACTGCGCTCGAGTTCTACAACGAGAAGAACTCACCCGAGGAATGGTACATCGTACCCCCAACAGGAGGATACCTCGATGATAACAACACTCGATGAGTACATCGACGCACTGGTGACGCTGCGTACCCGCCTCAGCGGAGACACAATCATCGTCGCCTTTGATCGTGTTCTCGAACCAGAGGTGGCAGCTAACCTCGATGACGAGGCCCTTGACTGGGTGCATGAGGCTATCGACGAGGCTATCAACGAAGCTTCCTGATAGTTATTATGGGCGGCAACTTATACCGACGTAAGATAGAACCAACACCAACAACACAAGGAGTTACCATGAAACGCTGGACCGACTGCTCCTTTGCTGAACGTGCTCATCGAATCTCAATACAAGGTGAGAGTGACTTAGACTTACTGCTATCATCCTATGATGGATACTTTGACTACGTCGATCTTGATATCTCACAGTCAGCGCCGGCTAAACAACTAACTGTTCAAGCCATCAAGCACACAGCCGGTGCCTTGTTGGACTACATAGAACACCTGCAAAAGCAGGGTCCATGGATTCATCCAGTAATTGTGTTAGGTCCTGTTCGCACAGCCCAGATAGCAATGGCTGTAGCATTCTCTCTTATACTTAACATCAAGTTATCTCTAGACCACTCTCAAACACTTGGGGTTAGAAACGTACTTGAGCAGGAACTTAATAGAGAACTATCCAAAGCACTGGTAATCAATGCTGACTACATCACGGCTCAGAAGGAGAATAGGAAGCCGTGGCACCAAGCTGTACACATCAGCACTAGATGGAATGAACGGAGGATTGCTTGCTTCCTTAAGAAGTACAAGCCAGTAGGGAAGATTAATGTAGGGATGAATGATCGTGTTCGACTTAGTACACACATCATTACCATCCTAGAAAGAGCTGGGTTCTTGCGTCGGTATAGTTCATGGGAACGGGATAAGAGTTATAACTACCTCGCCTTTAGTGAGGCGGTTGAAGCCGGTTTGATCGAGGCATTCGAGACAGACATGCTCAACACCTCATTCAAGTACCGACCAATGATCATCCCACCCGAGCCACATACAATGGGCTCAACCGGTGGCTCCCGTCTTGCCCAGTTAAGGAAGCCGGCAGTAGATAACGCATCGTTGTACTTCAAGGATGGGGAAGTATCTACTAACTACCGTGTGTCGGAGCCAACTCAGATTGTCCTTGATGGACTTAACAAACTAATGGCAACTGAGTGGGCTGTGAATGAGCGGGTGTTTAGTGTGATGGAGTATCTGTATAAGAATGATACTGGTCTAGCTAACCTGCCGTTCATTGAGAAGGATGAAGTGCTGCTTACTAGACAGGACAACTACTCAGAAGAGGTAAGAGCAGGACGACAAGCAATGTGGTCTGATTGGTATGAGCGAAACAATGATCGTCTGCGTGTGTCCCTTAGACTACGCATCGCAAGAGACTGTATTGCTGCGGGTTGGACCTTCTTCCACGTCTACACGTGTGACTTCCGAGGTAGGGCGTACACCACGACCGACCTCCTGAGTCCACAATCTGGAGACCACGACAAAGCCCTCGCAACATTCGCTCGAGCCGTACCACAGACAGAGCGCGGCATCTTCTGGTTGAAGGTACACCTCGCAGGGTGCTTCGATCACGACAAGGAACCATTCGATGAGCGCATTGCTTGGGTCGATGCCAACATGCCCATGTTCAAGCGGATCAACGACGATCCACTACAACATGTACATGAGTGGGCTACTGATACATCTAACGGACAGAGGGTGAAGAAGGACAAGTCGTTCCAACGTCTTGCTGCTGTCTTCGAGTTGCTACGAACTGATGGGTTGACTCAACTTCCAGTACAGGTAGACGGCTCATGCAACGGCATCCAATGGTGGGCGGCACTGGCTAAGGATTCCCACCTAGCTAAGAAGGTAAACATCGTGCCCGATGCCAAGCCAGACGATGTGTATCAGGAAGCAGCAGACAAATGCTGGTCACTACTTACGGATACTGACTGGCATGTTCTATTCAAGGCCAAGTGGGATAGCCCAAAGGCTTGGCGTAAAGTAGTCAAGCGTTCCGTGATGACTGATCCCTATGGGGTAACCAACCAAGGTATCAAGGCAGCACTGAGGGCAGATGGATTTACCAAGGGCATGGTCAATGAATCCATTGCTTCGGTAGAACTATCTAAGCTTATCTGCACAGCCAAGGATGAGCTGATGCAGAATGCAAACCTATTCAAGGACTGGCTAAAGAAAGCAGCTGGTGAGATTGCAGACACTGGCAAGCATGTCTACTGGACATCACCGACTGGATTCTTTGTCAAGCAAGAATACTTTCCAATGGAATCCTTTGAGGTAGGTACTCAGATAAGGCACGATGGTACGTCGAGCCTCAGAAAGAATCAACTACCAGCAATGGATCGTTCTGCTGTTGAGAAACGAAGGACGGTGAATGGTATCCCACCCAACATCATCCACTCTTTCGATGCGTCTCACATGTTCTTTACCATCGACGGCATGGGAGCTGATGGAATCATCGAGTTCTGTTTCATCCACGACTCATACGGCACACATGCCACACGGGTTGATGACATGAATAGAATCCTAAGAGAACAGTTCGTTCGCATCCACGACAAGCCTCTACTCGAGGAACTTAAACTGGACTGGGAAACACGATACAATGTTATCCTTGATCCCCTCCCACCTATGGGGGATCTCGACATTAAACAGGTGGTAGATAGCCTCTACTTCTTTCACTAAGAGGAGGCGACATGAGTAAGAAAGAGGTCTACGTCATTGGTTGCGAGGGCGAGATCGAAGGAGCAGTTGAGTTGGTGTACCGCGCAATGATTGGTACAGCTAAAGCAGAACTTAACTTCCTATGTACCACACCGTTCATGTATACCCAAACACTTAGCTACTTGATCTATTACCTAGCCGAGAAGAAGGCACCAAAGGTCAAGCATGTTACTGTCGATATCTATATCAACTCAAAGGAAACAAATGACGACACCGACAAACCAGACACCCGCTTCGGCGGAAGCGAAGAGGACGAGGCCGACTGATCTGATCCGACCAAACGGAAAGGTCTATACCTATGAGGACATCTCTCATATGAATGAAACACAGCAAGCACACCGACGTGGTGAGCTTGATGTGTATGCTGGCAACCCCAGCATTGCAGACATCTGGAAGTGGGGGGCACAACGATGAGTCGTGTCCTTGTAATCGGAGACCTTCACTGCCCTGCTACCCATCCCAACTACATGGGGTTTGTGAAGAAGATAGCGAAGAAGTACAAGACAGACCGCACGGTGTTCATTGGTGACGTGATTGACCATGCGTCTATCTCGTTCCATAAGAAGAACCCCGAGCATCCGTCTGCCATTGAAGAGTACCGACTAGCAACGGCGGGTATCAAGAAGTGGCACCGCGTATACCCCGAGGCAGAGGTCATGATTGGTAACCACGATGAACGTGTGTTCCGACTCAGCGCTGACGCCGGCATCCCCGACCACTACATCAAGCCATACAATGATGTATACGGAACCGATGGATGGGAGTGGGTACGCAACACTCAGATCGACGGGGTATACTACTACCACGGCGTCGGATCAAGCGGACAGTACCCAGCCTTCCACGCTGCTAAGCTTCGGCTACAGAGCGTGGTGATTGGTCACTACCACTCCATCGCTGGTATCAACTGGATCGTCGGACCAACCAACCGACTGTTTGGTATGAACGTTGGCAGCGGAGTGGATCGTAACCACCCACTCATGAACTACGGATCTCACTTCCTTAAGAAGCCCGTGGTATCCTGTGGTGTGGTCATTGACGGACACCCATACCTTGAACTAATGGATCTGTGAAAGGAGGAAGTATGAACATTCGACAGGTCAGAACACTTGCTAAGCACTGGCAGAAAGTCCTCGGACTACAGGTCTGGACAATCAAGATTGATTGGTCCAAGCCTAAGGATCATGTTGATGCATTCGGTTCTAATCACTTTGAACCTAATCATCAAGAGTCACACATCCGCATCCTACACCCACGCTACTACGGTTGCATGGGATTGCCTGTACCAGCAAAGGGTGATGACTCTATGGTAATCGCAACACTCATCCATGAGCTGTTGCACCTATCACTGTTCCCTCTCGAGGCAGCAGCGGGGTGGGCAAGCAGGGAACCGACAGAGCATTGGGATCTAGCTCAAGAGCAGCTGATCAATACCCTTGCTAAGGCACTCATGGATAACACTACACCTAAGGAAGGAGGATGACATGAAAGCAGGATACAAGACAACCGAATTCTGGGCAGCTATTGCTCCAGTTGTTGGGATGCTTACCACTAAGGATGGGGCAAACCAGAACACGATCATCATCTGTGCAGCAGCATTAGCTAGCACATACATGGTATCACGAACCGCACTCAAGTGGAAGTCAACCAAGTAAATGCTACACTCCATGCACAGTGCATGAGGGCAGCAGCCTAAGGCAAGCACGTACCATAGGTTAAACAAAGTGCAATCACTAGCAGGAAACAAATGGAAAACATCGACACTAATCCAGAGACCACTACACCACAGATCAAGATCGTGAAGGCAGATGAGGTCATCAGCGTCCTCACTCAGCTACAGGAGGCACTCAATGCCGCCAACACCACCCTTGTTCAGTGCCGTGCTTTCATTCAGCTCAACCTTGAGAACCTCAAGGCGGAACCACCAACTCAGGAGGAATCATCCAATGGCTAAGTCTCTTGTCACCGGCAAGCTCACCACCCTGTGGTCCAATCTCAGCAAGCTCGACACCATGTTCAACTCAGAGGGTGTGCACAACATCACCGTCCTGTTGACCCCAGAGCTCGAGGCCTCGCTCCTTGCGGAAGCCAAGACCCTTGGAGTCAAGAAGATCAACGGAATCTACGAGAAGGATGGCGTCCGATCCATGAAGTTCAAGACTTCACTGTACGCCAAGAAGGGTGTCACCCAGTTCCCCTGTCAGGACGCATCAGCTAACTTCACGGACGTTGTTCCGTGGAAGGGCGACATTGTTCGTCTCCGTGTCGCCCCAATCCTTGTGACCAAGGGCTCAACCAAGTCCGCATCGTTCTTCCTCAACGGCGTTCAGATCGTCGAGAAGAACTCAGTGTCTGAGGCTACGGTCAACGGCTTCGGTGAGGTCGATGGTGGTTACGTTGGTAACCGCGTCGATGCACCGGCCCGAGATATGCCGAAGACTAGCAGCACCGCGCCGACTGTTGTCGACGAGGATCTCCCCTTCTAATGTTCTTCACCTTCCCCATCCAACCTACTCCGGCCTCACGGCCTCGAGTATCTAAGTGGGGGTCCTACTATACTGGCCCGTATGTGGCTTTCCGTGAAAACGTAAAGCCACTACTGGCCGAGGCACTAGCGGGGTGGACTCCAATGGACGTTCCTATGATCGTAACCATTGGCATCTACCCCGAACGACCGAAGAGCAGTAAGCTGGACTACCCAAAGCCAGACGTAGATAACTACATCAAGGCGATCCTTGATGTGTGCAACGAAAAGGTGTGGACAGATGACCACCTCATTGTGAACATCTCTGCTTCCAAGCGTTGGAGCGACGGAGCAGGATACTTCACCCTACAAGTAGAGGAATTTACTGATGATGAATGAAATCTTTGAGACAGACCCAGCAACGTCAATCGTAACCAAAGTATCGCTAGTATCGTGGCCGGCGGAGGATGACAAGGAAGACTGGACCAACCTCGATATGATCGTCAACTCTGATGAGCACGACGATGTCACCCTGATGTACACCGACAAAGATGGCAAGCGGCACGACATGGGAGTCTACTCCCTGATGGCACTCAAGAGTGCAATCGACCGCCTTTACATTGAAGTCTAATCAACAACCGCAACGGGGGAGCTAGGGAAACCTAGCTCCCCTTCTCACCGGAGGTAACATGAAGTTCTATTATGGATTCGATGAATCGTTTGTTCAGTACTCCACTCATATGGGTACGGACGACACAGTGTGTGACGCAGCCCGAGTCAGTATGGATAAGACAGCGGTCATGTTCTCTCCGACGGGAAACGAACGACTGATCAACTACTTGGCCAAGCACAACCACTGGTCACCGTTCGCTCACGTTCAGCTTCAGCTAAGGATGAAGGCACCCATCTTCATTGCACGTCAGCTTCAGAAGCATCAGATCGGCTTCGCTTGGAACGAGGTAAGCAGACGCTATGTCAGCACCACGCCAGAGGTGTGGCTACCTGACTACTTCCGAGAGAAGGCCGACAGCGTCAAGCAGGGATCAACGGATGAGGCTAGCCAACACTCCAACGAATACCTTGCTGAAGCTTACAAGCTGTGCACCGACGCTCTTGTTCTATACAACAACATGATTGAGGACAGGGTCTGTGCTGAACAGGCACGGGCCGTCCT
>Ga0208923_1000241_pt1 | contig 12847 bp, 16 predicted proteins | sample ColrivemetaGS575_FD_187620 | JGI IMG/M metagenome (GOLD analysis project Ga0208923, IMG submission 187620) | Estuarine microbial communities from the Columbia River estuary - Freshwater metaG S.575 (SPAdes) (version 2) | ecosystem: Environmental > Aquatic > Marine > Intertidal zone > Estuary ...
TTGTTGGAGTTACGGTTGGCGTTGGTGTAGGCGTTGGGGTAAGAGTGCCTGTTGGAGTTACAGTGGGGGTTACTGTATTGGTTGGCGTTGTTGGGGTGACGCTACATGTGGGGGTAGGAGTTGGACTTAATGCAACTAGAGGGGTTGTTAAAATTTCACCAACATCAGATATGATAATTCTGAATTTGGCTCCATTATCAGCGGCCATAATAACATCATTTAATACTGAAACATTGTTTGCTGTAACGCTACCAAAAACGGTAACATTCCCAGAAAAGGAACTATTGTGACACGAGTCAATTAGGTCTGAAAATTCAGTACCTATTGGTCTTTTTAAATCTTGAAAACGTTCTTTTAAGTATTCTGCTGTTTGAACTGCCATATTATTATTTAGTTAATAATATGGCAGTTCTTTAATGAATTTAAACAGAAATACTCTTACCGAGTGTAGAAATATTAGCGGTTCCACCATTAATCATAACCGTTTCTACAGAAAAACTATCATCTTCACCAATTGATACAATCCCAAAAGCATTTTGCCAGTTTGGACTCGACCCGTATAATGGGTTCAAATCACACATACACCCAAGCTCCCATGCATAAATTTGCTTCTCTTTCTTTCTCCCAATTCCTGGAATTCTTTGTGCTGTCGATCCAACCCTATGGGTGTGACCTACGATTGAAGATTGGAAGTATTTTTCCAAATTACCTCTAGCTGACATTCCACCGTGTTTTCTAACAACATCACCATGTAAAACTACAAGATCTTTATTGAGTTCAACATAATCAGCCATTGTCACATATTCCTGATATTCACCCAAAAATACATTTTCATAACTCAATGTCTCTTTAATTTCTGGAAGACATGCTAATTCACCAATTCTATCACTCAAATATCTCCACCAACGGCCAAATGTTGAATCTCCGCTGTGATTACCGTGAGTTTCAATGATTTCAGCACCTTCGGAAACTTCAATCAAAGAATTTAAAAACTTATGATACTCAATTCTCTCAGTTAAAAGATTGAATGATGTTCTAATATCTTTTGGATATCTTGAAATCGCTAACATATCCATAGTATCTCCATTTAAAATAATACTTTTTGGTTTGAGTTCATCAATTACAGCGAGAGCAATGTCAATTGATTTCTGACATTGCATAGGAAAATGCAAATCATTCATGATAACAACGTAATCCGATGGATTTTTAGCTGTTTTTCTGATAACTGGCTTATCAATCTCAATTGGAGCTAATTGAGATAGGAAATCTTCAATATCGAGACTTTCTTTTCTGGAATTTTTTTGTTCAGTTAAATTATCATTAACATAAGAAACTGGATATTCGGTTTTATCTTTGGGATTAAACCAATCCCAAACAGTTGATTTTGGAATATTCAATTTATGTGCGGCTTCACATGCTGTGTAACCTTTTGTTTTTAATTCCAATGCTTTTGCTTTTTTGTTGTGTATCATATGAAGATATTCCATTAATATTAACAGAATAAGTTCACATGTCAATAATTATTTGTCAATAATCGTAATATGTCCTTGATCTCAAATTATCAACTGGCTCTTCGTATTTTTTCTTTTTTTCTGGTTTAACACCGCGAACCATGTAAACTATTATGGTATCAACTATTTCCAGTAACATAGCCAATAAGAAACATATTAATGCTGTGATGTCTCCACGAATTAATGCACCAAATGATAGTTGAATAACATTATCGGATTCGAATTTTATATATTTTGGTTCAACATTTAATTTAGAGGATACTACATTTATAGCACTATTCAATCTAACTGAAACATCTGCCAGTTCCATGAAACTATTAGCTTTATTTGCCTTTAATACCAAACCATCATTTCCTATTAAGTTTTCTATCGACTCAATTCCTTGATTTAATGAATTCAATTTACTTTCATTTTCTTTTTTAATTCTATCCAATTCTTTCAAATGATTTTCTTCCAAAGTTCTTTTTTCCAATTCAATACTTGTTTTGGTTTTTTCAACTTCTCTCTTCTTATTATCATCCAATTCCTTTTTCTCCAATTCGACAGTCGCTTCTTCTTTCCTTAAATCAGCTTCCAATTCAATTGATCTTGGGCCAACTCCAGATATTCCAGATGTTGACTTACCCCTAACTCCCTTCGTTTCATCCGTCACAGCCTGTTGTGCTTTATTAACTCTATCGTTTAATACTCGCAATTGAGAGTTTGATTTTTGTTCTATATCGCTCTCAACTCTATTCAATTTATCATTAAATTCTTTTATCTTTATATTGAAGTTCTGTTCTTCTTCAGTTAATTTTTTATTTGTACCATTTTCTAAAGCCAATATCTCTTTGTTAATAGATGATCTAGCTTCTTTATCAAAATAATTAACAATTTCCAAAACTTCGAATTTCTTATTCATTAAAGATTGTTTAATGCTAGTCTCAGAATAAAACCCCACAAAGTCGAATATTGTGGGCAGTAGACTTATTACTATGCAAAGAACAGCCATGTTATATTCAAACACTTCTTTACCATACATTATAATTTTAATACAGTATGGTAAACCGACAACAGCCAAAGATGCTAGGAATATTAAACCAACATTCCAACCAGTGAGTATTAGAGCGAGAGCGTGAAATGCAAATGCCACGGCAACAACCATGACAATTATATAAATGAAATTTAAACTCTTAGATGCAAATCCATTTTTAGTTGGAAATCCAAATAATGTTGGGTGTAAATCACTCTCTTCGTTTTTGGTATCTATTAGAACAGGCATGGTTCTAATATTTATCTAAAATTACCTACGCTTCACATGATTTACAACTTAAAATAGAACGAGCTAACTCCTGTGCTGGATTGGCACTGCGCTGATAATAGAGTGATTTAATACCCTGTTCCCATGCAAAAATCATAAGTTCATTAACTTCCTTCGGTTTGGTATTTGGTGGGATCATAATATTCAAACTCTGACCCTGATCAATATACTTTTGACGCTGTGCCGCTTGGATTACGATTTCTTTTTGTGATATTTCACCGAAAGTTTTGAATACGTCTTTTTCATTTTCCGAAAGAAAGTCTAAATGTTGAACACTACCACCTTTAACTAAAATAGACTTCCAATTTTCATCATCGTCTTTACCCTTTTCTTTCAAGAGTTTTTTGAGATATGGATTTTTAAATGTGAATTTACCTTTACTGAGGTCTTTGACAAAATAATTACTATTAAGCGGTTCAATACTTGGAGATACTTGACCAAGTATAAAAGAACTAGATGTAGTGGGGGCAATAGCAAGTGTTGTCGCATTCCTTCTACCATATCCAATCAATAATGGTGCTTCTCCCAATTTGTCAGCCAATGATTTGGTTGCATTATCAGCTTTACTTCTAATTGATATCCAAATCTGACTGTTCAACATCTTTGCTTCCATAGACTCAAATGGGATCATTTTAGATTGCAATAAAGAATGCCATCCTAGAACCCCAACACCCAATGCCCTCTGGTTCATTGCAAATTTTCTAGGTGCTTCCATGAACTTCATTCCTTCTGTTTTGTCGATAAATTCGGTCATTACCGCATCCAAAAAATAAACCAAGGTTTCCACCGCATCGGTATCCTTCCACTCATCCCATGTCTCTAAATTTAATGATGATAGATCACAAACAAAAGACTCATCTTCCGAATTAGAAAGCATAATTTCGCTACACAAATTTGAATTATTAATCTTTATTCCTTTATCCTTGTAAACTTGAGGAGCTTGATTGTTGACATTATCACTAAAAAAAATGTAAGGATAACCAGACTCAAAACGTTTTTTAATGACAAGACCCCAAATTTTACGAGCTTCTTTATCACCATCTTTCATTTTATTCATCCATTCATCTGAGACACAAACGCCGATAGATAAATCTTGAATATCACATCCATCGGATTTAATCTTCAAAAATTCTTCAATGTCTGGATGATCGATTGGGAGATAAGCAGCAAATGAACCTCTTCTCACATTTCCTTGAGAAACTACATTCATGAGTTTATCAAATAATTCCATGAAATGTACAGATCCAGTAGATTCTCCACCAGAAGAAATGGGTGTTCCTCTGCCTCTAAGTTTACCGAAATATGCAGATGTGCCGCCACCATGCTTTGTCATTACAGCGGTTTCGGAAACCTTCTCCATAATTCCATCCATAGTATCTGGAACATAAGAACCAAAACAAGAGATTGGAAGACCTCTTTTACGTCCGAAATTTGACCAGATTGGACTAGATAAAGAAAAAAATCCTTTAGACATATAATCTTCAAATTTATCAGCAAATCCTTTAATCTTTAAATATTTTTCTGAGGTATCTGCTATATCTCTAATTCTTTGTTCTGCGGTTTCCCCCTCTAACAAATAACCACGTTCTAGAAATTTCCGTGAGTCTTTGTTTAGCCATTCGTATTTGTTTATCATATATAATTAAAATAATTCAGATTCATCGAAACATTGTGATTTTTTAGAATAACCAGTGTCTTTACTGTGAAAGAAATCTGTCATATTATTGCCCAATAATTCCTCTTCGAACCACATGGTAGAAGAAATAATATCTTTGTCAATATCAAATGCAGCTGAAAACCCAATCATTTCAAGGGATTCGTTGATTCTATTCTTAACAAACTCTTTAAGAATAACGGCACTAAGACCTTCTTCTTTAATCCCATTTACCATCCAATCAATAATTTTAGACTCTGCCTCATATGCTTCTTTTGCTTCACCGATGATTCTGTTTCTAAATTCATCATCAAACAATTCTGGATATTCCCCTCTGATAGTATTGATGATTTGAGCACCAACCATACCATGAATATTCTCTTCATTGCGTGTGTACTTTACTTGTTGATCTGTGTCCTTAAGAACATTTTTGAATCTAGCGAACCAGTTGATTACATAGAACTGGGAGAATAAAGAAACATTTTCAACAAATAAAGTGAACAGTGTCAACGCATAAACATATTGTTTTTTGGAATCTTTATAATAACGATGAGTATATTTTTTAAGATATTTGACTCTACCTTCGATCCAATCAAGTTTTAAATTTTCTTCAAAGACATCTTCTAATCCTAGAGTGGAAATCAACCTCTCATATGCATTGTTATGAATAACTTCAGTGTTAGCCATTACATATCCCAAGTCTTGCAATGCTGGATGGGGAAGATTTTCCCCAAGCTTTGCCCAAAAAGTTTTAACCGCTATTTCAATTTGCCCAATAGCTGATAATGTTCTAATGACAATTTCTCTCTCTTGATCACTCAATGAAACTTTAAATTGTTGAACATCAGACTTAAATGAAAATTCTTTATCGGTCCAAAATCCATTATGCATAGCCTCTATGAATTGTTCTGTCCATGGATATTTGTTTGGTTTGCGTGAAATTTGTTCTTCGAAAATCATATGTGTATTCCTATTTAACCCACCTCCAAAGGTTTTACTCTGGAGTCAAAAAAAACATATTTACGGATTTAATGTTCTGATATACAGGCACATTTAAATCATCTTCAAAGAATTCACTATATTTAAAATTCGGTATGTACTCGCAAATGTATTTCGAATCAACGGGATATAATTTATTTGTCAAATAAGCAAAATTTTCATCACAGGATAAATTGTTTTCGGATAATAGCTTATTGTACGAATATAAATCTAATGAATCCACATATAGTGAAAATCTTACAAAAAACAAATGTTTTTTACTTGGTTCGAAAATAGTACCGAATAAATTTCTTCCGCAATGTTCGATTCTAATGGGATTAAACTCTTCTTTAATTCGAATACGTTTTTCATCATATAGTGATTTGATGTTACATCCCACAAAAACTTTAATGTTTTTTATTTTATTGTATTTTTCAACTGGGGCTTCCTCGTAAGATAAAAATTCTTCATTCATTGTATGAATGATACACTATAATAAAGGATAGTCAATATTTTAATAACATCTTGAGTGTTATTTACAGCGTCCAATATAAATATTCCTATGGCAGATAAATTTACCAAGATAATTTTACGTACAGGTGTTGAGAAACAGAGAGAAAATGTCATATATTCTTCAGGTGAACCTCTGTATGTATCGGATTATGAGAGACTTTTCGTAGGAGATGGTGTAACTTATGGTGGAAATGTTATATCTAATAAGTTTTTAGGATTTGCCAATTTTAATTTATTTACAAATTCAAGTGGAATCGTTTCAGCATATCGTGGAGATATGGTATTTGATAAAACAACAAATAACTTATATACATTAACTGGTATAAATACTTTAAATATAGAGTCATATGCTAAAATAACTAGAAATTTTACAGCAGATAACATGACAACTGTTTTAAGCCAAACAAGTGGTATATCCGTAAAGCTTAAAAGTTTAGATGCGACATATTTGACGGATAATATTGTTGGTAGAGGTTTGGAAAAAGATCCAATCGATCAATCTAAAATAAGATTAACGGATACTTCGACAATTGGAGGATTGGGTTTTGATGCTCTAGGTAAATTGAAAATAAATGATAGAGGAGTCACCAATGAAATGTTGGATGATATGCCAGGAAACCATATTAAAGGCAATTTAGGCATTTATGGTTCAGTTGAAAATATAATTTTACAAGATTTGGCTGATGTATTAGCCCCTCTATTGGTCAATAGTAATCAGGTTTTTGGTATTCCTATAGGAACCATAATTGATTTTGCTGGTTTTACTCCACCAACTGGTTTCTTGTCTTGTGATGGTCAATCATTTTCAGCTTCAGAATACCCAGAATTATTCAATGTTATTGGGAATAACTGGGGGGGAGTTGCTCCAAAATTTAACGTTCCAGACCTTCGTAGAAAAACAACGATTGGTTCAGGGGGCATAAAAACCAACACATTGGATAATTATGTTGGCGCTGTCGGTGGTGATGAAAACTCCATTCTTAAAAAGGAAAATATACCATCACATACTCATACTTTAGAATCAGTGGTTGCTGGAGGCGCTTCTGGTAATTCATCCCTGTTACCAAATGTTGGAAATTTCGGTTTAGATATTAAAACCACAGATGATGGATCAATTGATGGTTTAAATTCTGGTCCGTTGGGTAAACCAGTAAATATTATACAACCTAGTGCTGTTGTTACAAAGTGTATAAAGGCTTTTTGATGAGATTTGATGATGAAATATTAAAAATCCTTGAAGGACATAATGTGTATCCAAGGGCTAAGGCTGTTCAAGGAAGACAAGCCCCTGTACCTTCCACAAACATAAACAGCCAAGGAGTTTTACCATCTGGATTTAAGGGTGCTGGTGTTTCTGGATTTGCACCAACAGGAAATCAACCAATTTTAATTAAATGGCCTGAAGGTAAAAAGCGAAAAAAACTTAAAAAGAAGAAAGATTCTTCTTCTTAAGTTCATCAGATGCTATATCCAGCATGGTTTTCAAATCTGGGTTATCTAATATATTGATAATTTTCTCGTATGGGTTGGATGATTTATCCCCCTTATCAACCTTACTCAATCCATATGCATCTTCTAGTATTTGATTGATTTGTTCTTTCAATCTAGATAGCGTGGTTATTCCTTTATATGGTTGATCTAATTTATCGTGTTCCTCTTCTTCTGATTTTATAGGAATACCACCAGTAAAGCTTGCATTGGAACCAGCAGCCATTTTATCTCCAGCATATGTGCTATTTGAAATAGATGCATCGTTTTCTTTAATAACCCAATTATCAATGTCTGGTTGCCAGTAGTATTTCATTCTATATTAGGGTTTCAATAAAATAGCACAGAGAACGTTCGTCATTGTAGTTAACTGTGCCATTAAACCAACTGGTTCAACTAAAATGGCGTATTTCGAATATGTGTCAACTGAACTCACTGCTGGTAATCCTGTGTTTCCTGGGAATGCATCTGAAGTATCTGGATAAGACCACCTGACCACAGAAACTGCTGGATATTGTGTATTTCCAACTATTTCTACGAATTTACCATTTTCTGCTGTTTGATAAGATTTGATTTGTGCCATGTTATTATTTATATATATTTAACACAATTATATAAATAGTTATATGAATAAATTACGTTACTTGTTTTTTACAATTTTGTGTATATTCACATCTTCATGTACAATATATACAGAAAAACAATCTGAGGCATTATCTAAGGTCGTGTATGCTTCTAAAGATTCTATGGAAGCCGCTAGGATTGATTTAGCAGACAAATATGTTACAGAAACAACAAGATTAGTCAGACCTCCAAAAAATAGAATAAAAATAGAATCAATATATCAAAAAAGTGTTCAACAACACATTGAAACAATTGGTTCTAGTAGCAAACATGATCCAATCCCTGTTAATAAACAAAGGATGGTAATCATTCCTGAAAAATACAGATCCGATACTGTTGTTGTAGTTAGCACCGAAGAGTATCAAAATCTTTTAAAAGATAAGGAAACATTTGCTCAAATACAAAGAGATAATGATGGGTTATATGAAGCCAAAGAGTTGGTCGATAATGAACTGATTCGTCAAATGGAAAATAGAGATAAAATGATTAATGATTTAAATATTATGCAGAAGAAACTTGTTGAGAAGGATCTTGCAATACTACGTAGAAATATCATTATAGTAATGTTGCTTGGAGCAATAGGTGGAGCAACATATTTAAGAATTAAAGGAATATTATGAATATAAATGAAACAATTATTGAATTATTTTGGAAACACCCAACAAAAATCGTTTTTACGATAGGTTTTTTATCTGGAGTTGTTTTCACTAGCCTATTTTTATGATGGCTTTAATAAAAAATGCAGTTATGGGTGGAATTTCATATCTGAGCAGTAATCAAGTGCCTCCAAATACGTCTCCCCAAAATCATAAAAGATTAAAATCAACAAATCACATGGAATCCAAAAAATTCTATATAGTGTTAACATCTGTTATAATACTTGCGTTTTTTTATTTTTCTAGCATTGGTATAATGTTTTTAATACCAAAGGGTGCTCCAGATATGATAAGCGGATTTGTGACAATATTTTCTAAGACAATTGAGATATTATCCGTCATTATTGCAACTTATGTTGGTGCTCAAGCGGTGGTGGATTTGAAATATGGGAGTTCATCTAGTGCCGCATTGGAAGGTACAACACATACGGAAAAGACAGAAAACATAACAGTTATTCATACAAATGCTAAAGAAGACGACTATGAACTCATCTAAACCATCTGATAAAACATTAAAACTATTACTCCAGTATGAAGTTGGGGGAGGTAAATCATATTACGAAAAATATCTATCCAAATTTACTTGGCCTGGAGGTGCTTCTGGACCTACAATTGCAATTGGAGTAGATTGTGCGTATTATTCTCAAAAAGAATTGAGTGAAATTTTCACATCTCTTCCAAAAGATCAAATTAAATTAATACAAGAGGCATCTGGAAAATCGGGAGAAAGAGGTAAGGAATATGCTTCAAAATTGAGATCAGCTGGAATTACTGTTGATTGGGATATGGCATTGGATATTTTTCAAAAACTAACTTGGCCTAAATTCACAAAACTTGCAGAAAAAACATTTCCAGGTTTATCTGATTTACATTCAGATGCATATGGTGCTATTATTTCCTTAGTATTTAACAGAGGCACTAGCCTTAAGGGTGAGTCTAGAAAAGAAATGGTGAATATTAAGAATTTAATACCTAAAAAGGATTATAAAAAAATTGCAAAAGAATTCCGTAATATGAAACGCATTTGGATTGGTAAAGGGTTAGATGGTTTACTTGAAAGAAGAGAGTCCGAAGCCAAATTAATTGAAAGTTGTGTTTAAAGTTGTTTTTTATTTAATACACATTAAATAAAAAAACATGGGAGTTTACACGGACACATTAAATTACAGGGATGGCATATACATAGAATTAGGAGCTTTGGATGGACACCATTGGTCAAATACAAAACGTCTTCAAGATGAACTAAATTGGAAAGGCATATTGATTGAACCGTCACCTAAAGGGTATGATGCCTGTTTGATTAATAGACCCAATGATAAGATTTTTAACTGCGCATGTGTTTCACCAGAATATAAAAACCTCACAATTCAAGGAGATTTCACAGGACACCCAATGTCTTCAATTTTAGGAACTAGATTGAGTGACATAGGCGTTAAACACGAATTGATAACAGTTCCAGCTAGAACCTTGCAGTCAATAATCGAGGAATCTGGTTATAATAATATTGATTTTTTATCATTAGATGTTGAGGGATATGAATTTGATGTTTTGAAGGGTATAGATTTTACAAAGACAAGAATAAAATATATGCTTATAGAGATATATGAAAAGGATAGGGATGATATTTTTACTTTTTTGAAAAATTTAGGATACGATTGCGTTGAAAATGTCACGGATTTCAATCTACAAAATAATCCAAATTGGGATGGTACACATAATGATTATTTCTTCGTTTTTAATTTGAAATAAAGAAACTTGTCGATAAGATATACTTGTGAAAATAGCAATAGGTTTCAATTTACACTATCCATTAAATGAAAGGATAAAAATATCTCAAAAAAGCCTTTTAAAATTGAAAGATCAGTTTAATTTAACATTGTTAAATTTGGATTTTATTAACAGTAAATGCAAGGAACATGATGATAACATAACATTCCTTCCAGTATTAAAAGAAAAAAGTTCATATTATACTAATGGTAGCAAAAGAGATTTACCGATGATTAACGATATGTTCGATTCATTGTGTGATTATTCTGATAAGAATAACATTGATGTTTTTATATTTGTAAATTCAGATATCATTATATCTGATCGTTTCATTAAACACATTTTAAACACAGACTTCGATACATATTGTGCCGCTAGATTGGCTATAAGTAACATAGAATCTTTAGATGAACAACCCAAAGAAATTTCACATTATCAAATAGCTGGATTTGATGCATATGCTGTTAAAACAAAATGGTGGAAAGAACATAGAGATAAGTTTCCAAAATACATATATGCAATTAGTGGTTGGGATGTGGATTATGCTACAAAAATGAAAAAATATGGAAATTGTGATTTTTGTAATAAATGGCCTCCCATGCTTTTTCATATAATGCACGAAGAAATCTCCTCACATCAATCACCTGAGCTTGATTATAATAAAAATTTATTGTGGAATATCAATAAGCCAGATTGCGACACTTGGCACAAGTATTTGTTTGAAGTTCTTTTGAAAAGAGAAGGTGCTAATTATTGGACACCTTTTCCAAATGAAGAAGAATTGGAAAAAAAATATTTCATATGAAAATTTACGTAGATAAAACTAAAGTAAAACGAGAGGATCTGGAATTAGTCACTGAACTTTTTTTCACATATCCTCTCCTTTCTCAACAGGCTCAAAATCACATAAACGAGAATCGTTTTTGGGAATCTGGTATTTTCGACAACATCGAAGGGTTGGAATATGCTGATGAGGTAAATTGCGATTATTTCGCATTACCTTTTAAATTTAAAGATTCAAAGGAAGATAGGTTCCTTGAACTTTTGGATAAATCTAGACACTATGGTAAAAGGTTAATATGTTTAAATAATGATGATTTTGGTGGAGATTATAATATTCCAGACGATATTGTTCTTTTTAGAACATCATTTTATGCTTCTCAAAGAAAGTCAAATGAATTCGCCTTTCCAGTTTTTGTACCAGATATAAATCAGCACTCTAAAGGCTTTTCCAATAATGTCTCTGTTGGATTTTGTGGAGACAGCAATAGACCGATTCGAAAGGAAGCATTGAGTATATTGAAGAAATCCAATATTAAAGTCAATCATGATGAGATTTTTTCATTTTTTCAAAATCCATATGAAGATAAAAAAACTGGAAGAGATAGATTTTTTAAAAATTTACAAGAAAACATTTTTATTTTAACTCCCAGGGGTTGTGGTAATTTTTCTTATCGTTTTTACGAAACAATGTGTTTTGGTAGAATACCTGTTTTTGTAAATACAGATTGCGTTTTACCATTTGAAAACTTAATAGATTATAAGAATGAAATAGTATTTGTTGAGGAAAATGAGTTGGATAAATTACCAGAAAAAATAATGGAATACTGTGCTAAATATGATTTAATCGAAAGACAGAAAAGATGTAGAGAATTATGGTTAAAATACCTATCCTCTAGTTCTTTTGCAAAACACATAGAAACTTTATTATGAAAATATACACTTTAATTACAAAATCACATAAAGTATTCTTTGATCGTTTCTTTTTACCTTCATATAGAGAAATTAATAAAAATAAAAAATTCTCACTTCATTTATGTGAAAGCGAACAAATAGGCGAAAAAGGAGAATATGGTGAAAAGGGTTTCCGTGAAACTATGGCCGATAAGGTCAGAATGGTTATTAAGGCAATAGAAGATAACATGGGTGAGTTTATAATTTATTCAGATGTAGATGTTCAATTCTTTGAGGGTTTCGAAGAAGATATTTTTAAATATAATGATAAAAAGGTAGACATATATGCTCAGAATGACACTCCCAAATGTCCAGAAAATGTAATTTTATGTGCTGGATTCATGATCATAAATTGTAACGATAAAACTTTAAACGTCTTCAAGGACACATTGAAAATCATACACTATTTTGAGCACGACCAATATGCATTTAATTATTTAAAAAATAAATTAAATTGGTCAATTTTACCCGAAGACAAATATTACACTATAGCGTATAATACTGGGAATGATCTTTGGAGATTTGAAAAATATGACAATATTCCCAGTGGGATATTAATGCATCATGGTAATTGGGTTGGTGGGATCGAAAACAAATTAAAATTATTAGATTATATAAAGAG
>Ga0208923_1000248_pt1 | contig 12748 bp, 13 predicted proteins | sample ColrivemetaGS575_FD_187620 | JGI IMG/M metagenome (GOLD analysis project Ga0208923, IMG submission 187620) | Estuarine microbial communities from the Columbia River estuary - Freshwater metaG S.575 (SPAdes) (version 2) | ecosystem: Environmental > Aquatic > Marine > Intertidal zone > Estuary ...
TTGAAAACATTTGGGACGAATACGAAGCGAAGGTGGTAGCAGCATACGGCAAAGACTTTAACGCAACAATAGAAAATCAATTTAACGACATTTAACAATATGGCAATTACAATAGAAGACCAACCATACGAATACACGCCAGTCGGACAACGGCTAATGATCGTGTGCAGGTCAACGAATGTTACAAACGCAGGCTTTCGCTTCGTGTTCGACTTTGGTTCTTTTCAGGTCAACGTACAACCCAACGCGCAAAACAAAGGAATGTTAGACCTCGCTCCGATATTCCGCGAATCGTTACAACACGACGCTTCACTTTTGACAACGTCAGCGGACACGGAGAACACCAGCGTCGCTTTCATTTCTTGCACGATAAAAGAAGGTTGGCTAGTTGACGGAGTATTTACAGTAAGCGGCAGCGGAATGGCTGACATCGACGACGTCTACGCGTTCCTCGCTGAATATCAAGTAAGCGACGGTTACAAACCAAACCCGAACACACGCTACGCGCTCGACGGCATTACTAAATACTTGATGAGTGAAAGAAATGTCGACACGCACAAATGGAGTGAAGCGGCAGCGCGTGGATTGTCAAACGACTACGTATACATACCAACTCGCGTAGCTGACTATGGTCTTTTGTACGCGCCTTCGGAAACACTATTGCTTGCCGACAACGATTTCGACATAGTGGTTTTTTCTTCGTACGACGACAGCGACGTTTTGATTGACACGCAGTTCTTAGCGTTGGCAAGCGACACCTCAATCGTTAATGTAATTGGTGCATTTTACGCTAACGTTGACGCGAATGCTATTGTTGATTTAACAGATGCGAAATACTACACTATACAATTTGGAAAAGAAATTGCCTTCCCCGTTTACACACCTGCTTCACGCGTGTATTGTTTCTATATTGTTCCTGACGATTGTCGCTTTGACAACGTGCGTTTGGGTTGGACGAACACTTGTGGTGGTACTGATTACTTTAACTTCACGAAGAAGTCGGAGTTGTCGTTCAACTACGATCGTAAACAATACCAAAAAGTAGTTGGTTCGTACAACGCGAGTTCGTTTGGTTTTAACACCTACGACAGAGGCGCGACGGACCGGTACGTCACAACAACGAAAGGACTACAAATAAACAGCGACTGGGTGTCGGTTGGTGAGTTCAACTTATTGCAAACGCTTTGTCGTTCAAACGACGTGTTTATAATCAACGACGACTCTTCATTGACACCCGTTCTTGTCGACACACAGAACTTCGTTATCAAAGACGAACGCTATTCGAAACTTTACAACGTTACTTTGAATTTGAAATACTCACAACCTGTTGGCTTATGATGAATCAAGTAATTTTAACGCTAACAGATAGCAACGGCAACAGCGCAATTCTCGACCTTTATGAGAACGAGAAGATGCACCTCAACTACAAGTTCACGGACATCACCGACTTCGCTTCCGTAGGTAACTACTCGCAAGAGTTTCGTGTTCCAGCAAGTGCAACGAATGTAGATTTCTTCGGTGCTATTTTCAACGTTAATTTCGACGGTTGGTTTGACTTCCGCAAAAAGGTTGAAGCGGTATTAACGGTTAACACAATACCAATCGCAAGCGGTCACATTCAGGTTAAAAAGTTATACTGGCAAAGTGGTAAGTTGTTCGAATTTGAGATAGTGTTTTTCGGTGAAGTACCAAACTTAGCACGATTACTCAACGAAAAGAAATTAAAGGACATTGAGAGCATCGTTGCAGGCGACTTAGACTACGATTTACTTCATGAATTTGTTGAAACACCACCCAACGAACACACAATTCTAACGCTATGCGACAAGTGGAATTTGACAGCAAGTAATGTTGAAGGACAACCTGTGTATTCAACCGTTATCGGTGGTCAGCCGACATATAAACCGCTTTACGTTGGTCACTTAACACCAGCGGTTAAGGCGCAATACCTGTTCAATCAAATAATGAACGACGCAGGATTGCAGTATTCGAGTGATTACTTAGGCGACATACTTGAAAACGTATACGTTCCTTTCGTGAACGGACAGTACTTGAATAGTTCGTTGGGGTTAAATGATAACGCGAGTAAATTAGCAGTAGCTGCAAACGTTAACGGATTGACATTTGCGCCTTCAAACAACATTTACAATTTATACAGCGCGTTAACAGAATACGAAGATGCAGGTCTAAATTGGAGTGCTGGTGTTTTTACCGTTCCTTATACGGCTCAATACTCATTTAACATTGCAGCAAATGGACGTGTAAATACTTTGAACGGTGAAGACTTTGGAAACTATCCTGTAAAAATATTGGTTTACGTTAACGATGTTTTTGCTTACGAATACGAATTGCTTCAAACAAGTTATTTGTTTTTTTTGAACACAACACAAACTTACGCTTTTAACGGAGGTGACACGGTTAAATTCAAATTGCAAATTTTACCACAAGATTCAACCGCAGGGACATTCACTTGGGACGTTGATTTGTTTGGTAACGCAACAGTTTCTCAATTTGGTAGTGGTCTTGAACTTACAAGCGTTGGAACAGCGTTGACAAACGACACGGTTCTCATGGAGTTCAACGCTCCAGACATGAAGCAAATTGATTTCATGACATCAATTCAAAAGATGTTCAACCTTGTTTTCGTTGCAGACAAGACGCTTCCAAACACACTCCGCATTGAACCAATGGTCGAGTATATTGCAAGCGGTAACACGCTCGATTGGTCGCAGAAATTGGACTTGTCGAAAGACATCATGTATTCGCCAACGACCGACCTGCAAAAGGCGAAGTTCACGTTCACTTATGCCGAAGACGGCGACTATTTCAACTCAGTCTACAAAGACAACGGGCGCATCTACGGAAGGTACGAAGTAACTGAAAGCGACTTCGAAGTAATTAACGAGTTCGCGACGGGCGAAGAAAAAGTTGAGTTAGCATTCGCGTCTACACCTTCCGCACCTGTGGAAAATACAGACGTGGTTGTTCCTATTTTTCTTAACGGCGAAGGACAATTCGTACAACCTAAACCGCGCATCCTTTACTACTTCGCTGACTTCTTTGTTAATATGTACGACGAAGTTTCTGACACGGTAATTCAAACAGCGGTTAAGTGTTTGAACAACTATTCGACGATGAACGCAACCGTCTCAGATAGCGACCTCAACTTCGCTCCTGAAGTACCTATTCACACAATCATTGCGAACCCATACAACAACTTGTACAATCGTTGGTGGCGCAATTACTATCGTGAGTTATTCGACGGACAAGCGCGAATCTTAGAGGGAATGTTTGCGCTTACACTCAACGACATATTCACGTTTCAATTTAGCGACAAGATTTGGATTATCGATTCTTGGTGGCGCGTAATGGACATTCAAGGTTACGTAGTAGGTGAGCAAGACATGACGAAAGTAAAACTGATTCGCGTTCTCGACATCAACAACGATTGCGACATTGTACCTGTATCGGCTAACCTTGACCAAAGTCTTAATTGGGAAAGACCGAACGGAGATCCTGCGGTAGTGACGCAAGACTGTTGTAATCGTTTTGGTTACAATTGGAACTCCGCAAAGAACGATTGTTTCTCGCAGCCAAACAACGGAACACGCTCCTTCATCACGCAACAAGTACCTTCATTAGCACCAACACGATTCGGTGCGCCTGTGAGTTTCAATGGTTCAATCACGCAACCAGTTAGAACAATAACGACCGACTACGTTATAACGAATTTTGACAGAATGATATTTGCAGATACAACGAGCAACGGCATAACAATTTACTTGCCTTCTGCAACAACAACGGCAGGACGTGAATTGATAATACAACGCGTTGTTTCGGGTGCTAATCCACTAACGGTACAAGCATACACAGGAGAAACGGTTGAAGGTAGCGGAAGCGTTACGTTAAGCGCAGCAGGTGACACAATAACAATTATAAGTAATGGAAGCGACTTCAAAGGAACAAGTACAAAATAAAGCAAGCGCAATGGTCGCTTGTTTGGAGTTCATTAAGTTGAACGTCAAGAGCGAAAGCAATTTCGGTAAGATTGCTAACGGCAAACGTAAGCTAAAATTATGGAAGCACTATGTGTGGAAAGTGACGCGTATTTCCGTAAACGTAGCGTTATGGATATTTATAATTTATAAACTACTCTCATAATGGCGAATACAATTGACTTTAATGTAAACACAAACGCGGTCACCGTCCTCAATCAGACGGCAACAGCGGCGGACAATACAGCGGCAGGGTTTAGTTCAGCGAAGGCGGAACTTCGTGCGCTGAATAATCAGTTGTTGACAATGGACCAGACGAGCGAAGCGTTCAAAGTAGCGTCCAAAAGAGCAGCCGAATTAAAGGACAACATTTCCGACTTAGGTGCTGAGATTAACGCGAACGCGGGTAACGCATTTGAAGGTCTTTCTAATAACGTTGGATTGTTTGGTTCACGATTGATGTCGCTTGACTTGAAGGGAGCAGGACAAGCGTTAAGTGGAATGGGAAACGCTGTTTCTCGAATAGATTTTAAGACGCTTAAAGATGAAGTTGGTGGTCTTGTAAAAGGATTAGCAAATCTTGGAAAGGCAGTTCTTGCTAACCCATTCTTTTTAGCAGCCGCAGCATTAACGGCAATGATTGTTTACTACAAAGAAATTGGAGATTTAATAAACGGAACTGCTGAAAAAGTTAAGAAACTTGAAGAATCAAATGTTGTCTTAGACAAACAAAATCAAATTTTAGACGCTCGAATTAACAAAGAGAAAACGTTATACGGAGAAAGTTTTAGAACTCTTGCTCTTGAAAAAGAGAAAGCGCAAAACAATATACAAGTTGCGAAAAACGAATTAGCCATTGCTAGAACAACTGGCGACATCAATGTAATTCGTGATAAGGAGAACAAGTTAATTGAAATGAGAAACTTGTTAAGCGGAATAACCAACAAAGGTGAAGCCGACCGAATGAAGTTGATTGAAGAAGCGAAGAACATAACAATCGCAGGATATAAAGAAGAACAAGAAAGAAATAGAGCCGTTGCAAAATTTGAAGATGCAAGAGCGCAACAATTAGCAGTCATTGCTGAAAAGCAAAGACAAATTAAAGCGTCGTTAGAAACGGAAGCATTATTTGGTCAACAACAATTTGAAACTGAAAGAGCCAACTTTGTTCAAAAAGATATTGAAACAAAAAAAGTTTTAATTCAAAGTGACAAACAAAAACAACTTCAAAAAGAACTTAATGATTTAATTTATGAAGAACAAGTTTTAAGAAATGCGAAACTTGCTATTATTACTGAAACAACTGTTGCTGACTTAAAGGCAAAAGAGAAAGAAAAAGAAGCAACGGAAAGAACAAAAACACAATTTGCAGAAGTTAAATCTTTAGGACTTCAAAAGATTGAGTTTAATGAAGTTGTTGTAAATAAGATAATTTCACAAGAAGATAAACTTGCAGAAGTACAAAAAAAGCACGCTGAAGAATTAAAAGAACAACAAAGGCTTCAAATGTTGCAAAGGTTAGATATTGCAAGTTCTGGACTTGACGCGTTAAGTGCATTAAACGACGCGTTTACAAAGAAAGGACAACAACAATCAAAGAAACAATTTCAGATTCAAAAAGCATTGAATCTCGCGTCGGCTGTAATCGACACTTATGGCGGTATCAACAGAGCGTTAAACGATAAGACAATGCCTTCCACAACCGCTCGTATTATTCAAGCGTCAATCGTTGGAGCAATGGGTTTGGCTAACGTAATAAAAATATCAAAGACAGAATACGGAAACGCAAGCGCACCTTCTGGAACTAATATGAGTACAGGAGGTGGTAGCGACGGCGGAACAACAGCTCCTTCGCCTGCGAACTTCGCCTTCTTGCAGAACCAACCCAACCAACAACCGCCATTGCAAGCATACGTCGTTGGAGCGCAGGTATCGAGCAACTTAGAAGCACAACAATTAATACAAAACCAATCACGATTAGGAGGATAAAAATATGAACAAAAAAATTAAAGTTATTGAATACGGAATTGACGACGCAGGTTTGCTCGGCGTTTTTTGTATAAGTATGGTAGAACAACCTGCAATCGGTGTTGACTTTGTAGCACTAAGCGAACAACACTCTGTAAAATTCAAAGAAGATTTCAGAGGTCTTTTGTACGGTGCTTTGCTTATTCCCGACCAACTCATTTATAGACGCGACGACAAGACCGAAGAAGAATACTACGTTAAGTATTCGAAAGACACTATTCGCGCCATTGCTTACAACTACTTAAAGCAAAACATGACGAACAACGCAACGGTTGAACACGCGAAAGTTGTTGAAGGTGTTTCGTTAGTTGAAACGTGGATAATCGAAGGCGAGAACGACAAGTCTAAGAACTTCGGGTTCGACCTTCCAGAAGGCACTTGGTTCGGTTGCATGAAAGTAGAGAACGACGAAGTAAAAAAACAGATTCAAAACAAAGAAGTGTTAGGTTTTTCAATCGAAGGAAACTTTGCCGTTGACAAAGAAATGTACATGAGCGCACAACAACCCACCTTAATTGAAGAATTAGAACAACTTCTAACGTTAGCCACTCAAGAAGAAATTGAAGCGCGCTACGACGACTATATGAGCGCGGTGAACATGACCTACTCAGAACTTAAAGCGTGGTCAGAAACGGAGTGTTCGCAGTTGGCTTCACTTGATCGTGGACCGATAAATAGAAATCTTGAATTACTTCAAACGAATAAAGCCGATTGGAACGACAGCCACTACGAAGACGCAGGGAAAACAATTGCCTTCATTAACCGTATGCGTGAGAACTCAGCAGGCGACATATTGGAAGACAGCAACGGAAACGTCTGCGGAAGCAAGCGCACTATTTCTCTTTTGAATTGGGCATACGATCCGAACAAGTAAATGAATATCGAAGCAGGGGGGTTCTTAAAGTTGGAGTTGTTCAACGACGACGCAAACCTGTTTCTTAACGCACTCACGAAGATTACAAACGAGAGCGGTAAAATGGGTTTTAAGACGTATGGATTGAGTGAGGACGAAATGAAGATAATGAATGACATTCTTGATTCTTTAGGATAAAAAAAACGGAGGGAAATCACGCCCTCCGTCAAACCTAAAATCAAAATCAACCTATGAAAAGCCGAATTGTGAAACAAATATACACACTTTTCTATTTAGCTACTAAACATTTAATAAACACATTTATGAACTTACGAGAAAAAGTAAATGCACTATTCGCAAAACACAATGTATCACTCACAGCGGAAGAAACCGTTGTTGACGTGAAGCAAATGGTTGAGGCAATTCTTGCAGACGGAACGAGTATCTACTCGGACAGCGACACATGGGCTCCAGGCGTTCGTGTATTATCAAAGGACGCAGACGGCAACGAGGTTGTTGTTGCGGACGGAGAGTACACAACAGCAGAAGGAGTTATTGTAGTTGTTGCAGACGGACTACTTGTTGAATTGAAGCCAATGGTTGAAGAAGAACCAGAGGTTGAAGTTGAAGAAGAAAAACAATCTACTGAGGTTGTTGTTGACGAATCACTAAACGCAGAGGTTGAAGGACTTTTGTCGTTGGTTGCAAAACTTGAAAGCGAACTTTCTGACATGAAGAAAGCAAACGAGAATCTTTCAAGCGAAGTAACAAAATTAAGCGCACAGCCTGCCGCTACTTCTATCAAAGAAGTAAAGCAAGCAAAAGTAAACACACCTTCAAAGCCATACGCTAAAATGTCGGCTGAAGAACGTTTCGTATTTCATCTAAACAAATAAAAAAACAAACAATAAAAAATGGCTACTACAACATCATTAACAACTACCTACGCAGGTAGAGAAGCAGCAGGATATATCCGCGCTGCGTTTTTAAGCAACGAATCGCTTGCTGCGGTTACAATCAGAGAGAACATCGAATACAAGCAAGTTATTCGCAAGCTCGTTGACAACGTTACTTTCGAAGCTCCAACGTGTGACTTCACACCACTTGGAACGGTTACATTAACCGAGCGTATCTTGACACTTGAAAAATTCCAAGTACATCGTCAACTTTGCAAAAAAGATTTCTTAGCGGATTGGGAAGCGAAGTCTGAGCAAAACGGACAACTTCACGCTTCATTGGCTGACGCTATTATAGCGAACGTTTTAGCAGGTGTTGCAGCTCGCAACGAGGTCTTGATATGGCAGGGTGTTAACGCTAACTCTGGCGAGTATGCAGGTTTCGAAACTTTGTTCTTGGCTGACGCTGCGGTTCTTGACGTTGCTGATCCAGAAGCAATTACTTCTGCTAACGTAATCGACGAAATGGCGAAACTTGTTGCTACACTTCCAACACGTGTGAAGCGTGCAACTGAAAAACCTGTAATCGCAGTTTCTTCAAACGTTGCTGAAGCATACAGAAGCGCGATTCTTGGTCTTGGTGGTGGTTACTACTTGTATCAAGGAGAATCAGTTGTAATGAACTGGCAGGGACAGTACGACGTTATCGAATGTCCTGGTATGTCTGACGACACAATGGCGTTTTATCAGAAGTCTAACTTGATTTTTGGAACTAACTTGTTAGACCAATGGAACAACGTTGCTCTTTTGGATATGTACGCAAGTGACCTTTCTGACAACGTTCGTTTCGCTTGTTCTTTCTTCGCAGGTGTACAATACGGTTTCGGAAACGAGATTGCATTCTACCAATATACTGCCTAATCAATACCATTCTAACCCTTGCATAAACAGAGGTGGCGGCATAAACACCGCTCCTCTTTTGTGCTAATAAAAACATACAAATATGGCATGTGAATTAAGCGCAGGTTTTACACTCGATTGCAAAGACGGCATCGGTGGAATTAAGCAAATCATTTTGTTGGATCAAAATTTAGTTACAGGTATAACCTTAGACGGTTCTGAAGTAATCACAGCAATTGCTGGACCAACAGATGCAGATTTGTACACATACGAATTACCTACTCAAACAGGTTCTTTCGAAGAAACAATCAATTTCAACCGCGATGCAGGTACAATTTTTTACACGCAGACGGTGAACATTATGTTGAACAAATTAAGTGCTGCAAAGCGTCTTGAATTGCAAACTGTTGCGCAAGCTCGCGTTATTGTTTTTGTAAACGATACAAACAACAATTGGTGGGCTGTTGGTTATGAGTACGGAGCAGACCTTTCTACTTCAACAGCAGGAACGGGAACAGTGTTAGGAGATATGAACGGCTACACATTAGCGTTCACTCACGAAGCTGCAAAGCGAGCTTACAAATTGAGCGGTGCGCCTGCTTCTGTAATAGCGTAATCAAAAAACTTTTACACACATAGGGACAAAACGTCCCTACGTGATGTAATTTTAACGTAAAGGAAAAGATAGAATGGTTTATCTCAACACAAATACAGCGAATCAATACGCGTATCTTTCGTTAGACGAAGGACGTGCGTACTTCAACGTTGCCTTTACTCATTATCTTCTTGTTATGACATACGAAATGACAGGTGAAGAACTAGCGCAAGTAGTCGAAGTAATAACCGAGAACGAACGCGTAACAAAAATAAGACTTACAACCGTTGGTCTTGTCGATGCAGGACGCTATCACTACGAAGTGTACGGACAGAACAGCGACAGCAATATAGATCCAACCAACGCCGCCGTTCTTGGCTTGATTGAGAAAAGTTTAATTATTCTTCAAGACGGAACAATTTTCTTCGACGTTTCAACACCGACTATTCCTGTCGATGTAATTTATACAGGTGCATAACATGAGCAACATTCAAGCAATAAATTTATCGGCATACGAACCAGTTGAAGCAATTGAAACGGAGAATCGTGCGGGTTGGATAAACTACGGACAGAACAATTTATTTCCGCAACACCTAATAACGCTTTATTACAACAGTCCTATTCATAACGCGTTGACGAACTCAATTGCTTACATGATTGAAGGACAAGGAACGGGAACGATTCTCGACAACGCTTTGCAAGGAATTTCATTCGACTTAAAACTTCAAGGTTCATTTTGTGCTGAAGTGATTTGGTCGTTGGACTTCACTCGCATTGTACAAATCAATCACTTGCCGTTCGAAAATTGCAGACTTGCATACGACAAAGACGAAGACGATATTACAGGAATTTTCTACTCAAAAGATTGGGCTAACACACGAAGCAAAAAAGGAAAACCTGAATTTATTCCCGCGTTCAATCCGTCAATTGCGCAAGAACAACCGCGTCAAGTTATTTACGCGCACGGCATGATGGCAGGAAGTTCGTACTACGCGAAGCCCGACTACTTCGGAGCGTTGAATTACGTTGAGTTGTCCTATCAAATGGGAATGTACCACGTCAACAATATCTTGAATGGTTTATTTCCTTCATTCATTATTAATTTCTTGAATGGTATTCCGCAGAAAGAAGAACGTGAGGCAATACGTCGCGAATGGGAAACAAGATTGAGTGGTGCAAGTAACGCGGGCAAGTTCTTAATGACCTTCAACGAGGATCCTTCACGCGCTCCACAGATTCAAGACTTCCCTTTGTCGGACGCTGACAAGCAATATCAATTCTTAAGCGAAGAAACAGCAAAGCAAATCATGGTAGGACACCGCGTTGTTTCGCCATTGATTCACGGCATTAGAGATACAACAGGTTTCGGAAGTAACAAAGACGAAATGATTGTTGGTTTGGAGATATTCAACAACCAAGTAATCAAACCTTATCAAAGAATTATTGAACGTGTATTTACTCCAATCTTAGGAGAGATAAATATCGAAATGAACTCGCCATTTGACGACGAAGTTGTTGTTGTTCAACCAACGGTGCAAACTGCTGAATTAAAAAAAAAAGTAGTTGCTGCTGAGAATAAGATAAGCGCAGAAGATAGCGCGTTGTGGTTGGCTTATCTGAAAGAGAAAGCGGAATACGTCAACGAAGAAGAATGGCAATTGCTATCCGACGAAGAAGTAACCAATCCAGAAGGCGAAGAAAATTACCGCACCGAATTTATGAGTGTTCGCGGTTACGACAACCCAGACGAAGCAAGCAAAGAACTTGATACTGGATTGTACAAAGTTCGTTATTACTATTCAAGAAATTTCACATACAAAGACGGCGAATTGGTAACGCGTGACTTTTGTCAAGACATGGTTGCGTTGTCAAAAGAAGGAGCGTTGTTCCGTTACGAAGACATTATAAAAATGGGTAAAAACCCCGACGTCAACGGACAGTTCGCACCTTCAGGAAGCAACACTTATTCAATATGGATTTACAAAGGCGGTGTTTATTGTCGCCATGCGTGGTTCAGAAAAGTGTTCGTACGCAAAAGAGAGAAAGGACGCTTCCTTCCTAACGACGGATTGAAGAACGACCGAGTTGTGACGGGCGGAGTAGCGAACGAACTATTCCCAAAAGGACAAGAAGCGGTACGTCCGAACGATATGCCGAATCGAGCATCATTAAAAAACTAAAAAAATAAAATGGCACTACAACCCGAAGTTCTTTTAATAGACGAAAACTATATCAAAAAATACAGCTGGATAAATGGCTCGGTTGATCCGTTGTTTCTTTATCCTGCAATTTATTTAGCGCAGGACAAGTACGCACAACTATATCTTGGAACTGACCTATACAACCGCATCAAAGACGACGTGGTGAACGACGACATTACAGGCGCATATGAGACGCTTCTTGACAATTACTTGCGAAGAATGATTATGTGGTGGACTATGTACGAAGTGTTGCCTCATTTGTACGTTAAAACAGACAACGGAAGTTTAGTAATTAGAACAAGCGAAGACACTCAACCAATAAGTCAAACCGACTTGCAGAACTACCGCGATCAAGCGCGTCAACAGGCGATGTTTTACACGCAACGAATGGTTGACTATTTGTGTTTCAATCAATCGGACTTTCCTGAATACACAACGAACACAACACAACAAATTTGGTCGCAAACAAATGTTTATCCGTCGAACGCTTTTGAGATTAGCGACGGGCGTGACCGACGACCATACGAATACAGAAGAATTGGTTTAGGTTGGTTAAGATAAGAAACACAAAAAACACATGGCTACAAGGGGACGCAAGAAAGACATGGTTAAGCAAAAGATTTACGAAGAAAAATTCCGTAAGTATTTAGTAAAAAAAGAAAAACAAATAAAGAAGTTGTCGAATGAAAATTAACGCAGAAGGTTACGCACTAATAAAGAAGTTTGAAGGTTGTCGATTGAAGGCGTACAAGTGTCCTGCTAACGTGTGGACTATCGGCTTTGGAAATACTTTCTACGAAAACGGCGACAAGGTGAAAGACGGTGACGTAATCACGCAACAACGCGCGGACGAATTAGCGAAGTTTATTATTGACCAGTTCGCCGTTTCAATCACACCGTTCATTTTGAAACCGCTCAACGAGAATCAATTTAGCGCGTGTGTTTCACTTGCGTACAACATTGGAACAGGTGGCTTCAAACGTTCTTCGGTATTCAAGAAATTAAACGTCAATCCAACAGACGCAACCATTGCCGATTCGTTTCGTTTATGGAACAAAGGCGGTGGCGTTGTGTTGAAAGGTTTGGTTCGTCGTCGTGAAGCTGAGATACAATTATATTTTAAGGCATAACGAAAATTATATTTTAACGTGAACACAGAAAACGAAATTACTTTGATACACGAACAACTCCAGACAATGGACAAAAAGATTGACCGCATTTACAACGTGTTAATCGGTGACGATCAAATGAAAATTGAAGGTCTTGTGAGTAAGGTTCAG
>Ga0208923_1000250_pt1 | contig 12681 bp, 7 predicted proteins | sample ColrivemetaGS575_FD_187620 | JGI IMG/M metagenome (GOLD analysis project Ga0208923, IMG submission 187620) | Estuarine microbial communities from the Columbia River estuary - Freshwater metaG S.575 (SPAdes) (version 2) | ecosystem: Environmental > Aquatic > Marine > Intertidal zone > Estuary ...
GGTATTGATCTTGCACTGACAACAGGAAGTGTAATTTATGCAGCTAAGGATGGTAAAGTTACAAGATCATACGTTAGTTCCTCTTACGGTGAGGCAATTTATATTGATCATGATGGTGGTTATCAAACAAGATATGCACATGGAGTAAAAGGTTCTAGACTAGTAAAAGAGGGGCAAACAGTTAAAGCAGGTACAGCAATCATGAAAGTCAATAGCACCCCTGGACCAGAAGTCGTTACAGGTCCGCACTTACACTTTGAGGTTCTTTTGAATGGAACACATGTTGACCCTGCTCCCTATATTTCGTGAGATAAAAAATGACAGATAATTTCTTTTCAAATAATGATTCAAACTTTTATTGGTTCTTCGGATGTGTCGAAGATCGTGACGATCCAATGCGTATTGGTCGAGTAAAACTGCGTATTCTTGGTTATCATACAGATGATAAAGAGCAGTTACCAACCGAAGATCTTCCATGGGCGATGCCAATTATGCCAGCAAACAGTGCCAGTACTTCTGGAATTGGTTGGTCACCGAATGGTGTAGTAGAGGGTACTTGGTGTTGGGGATTCTTTATGGACGGTGCGGAAGGACAGCAACCTGCATTTGTGGGAACAATTAATGGAGTTCCTGCGAGTAGTGGAGGCGGTGGTGGCGGAGATGGATCTGGAAACTCACCTACCTCTGGTGGTAGTGATGGTAGTGGCGGTGGTGGTAAAGTAGATCCTGCTGCATTGGAAAAGTTAAAAAATTGTGATTGCTCCAGCACTGCTAAAAACATTATGTCGCGTGGTAATAAAGCAAATATTAATGCAATTATTAAAGCATGTCAAGCAGCAGGATATAGTAATAATGGTATTGCTGCATTTCTAGCAATTGCAGGTGTGGAATCTGGATTTACCCCTACTGCTGAACGGGTAGGTTGGTCTGCAAAGTTCCTCCTAGCAAATTTTAGAAGAGTTCGTGCGAGAGGCGAGCCGTTTGCTCGTCAATTGGTGGCAGCAGGAGGAATTGCACAGGCAAACTTTATCTATGGTTCCAAGGATAAGGGTGGTAATAATGTATGTGACATCATTACCACAACTCCACTAGATGGATATAAATTTCGTGGACACTCTTTTGTCCAAATTACAGGCAGAGATGCATATGCCAAAATTGGTAAGGCTCTTGGAGTAGATCTATTATCAAATCCAGAAAAAGTAAATTCTAGTGTTGAATTTAGTGCTAAATGTTGCATTGAATTCTATAAGTATAAGGGTGTTAAATCTTCACAACTCGTTGGTGACAATGCAATTGCTATATTAATTAAACAAACTGGTAACGATACTAGTACTGGCAATCACCAGCATAAGAGAGAATTGTATAAGTGTTTTATGGAAAACTTTACTAAGAATGGGAACTTTATCTAATGTTGGATGTTCTGCTCAAGCAAGATTTATCTAAAATTTTAGATAATACTAAAATAAGCAAGGTTCTCTCCGAGACAGAAGTTAAGCAATTGATGGGATCCATTGCGCACGATGTCGGTGGTGGGTCACACTCTACAATTTCGGACAGTGGAAAGGTTGGAGCATATGGTTTCAATCTCGAGGCACTACAAACTGTTGGTGCAGTTGCACCTAATGCTATAGAAAAAACATTAGAAAATATCAAAAAGAACATTCCTGGCATTTCAATACTAACAAAAAAAACTTGGATTAGAGCGCAAGCATCAGATTCAACTAAAAAGTTTGGTCTTGGTGGGTTGATCGGTAAAAACCTCGGTAAAAACTTTGCACTTGATGCTCTCAATAAATTGGGACTTCCTATTCCAACAAAAATTGGCAATGTTGGTAATAACTTAAATTTTGCTGCTCTTGCCAATCCAAAAATTTGGACTGCAAAATCTGGTAGCGCAGCAGAAACCGCTCTCAAAGTCGTGAATTCAGCAAATGGTTCTGTTGGGTCAGCAGTTTCTTCTGTTAAAAACACTCTGTCTAAAGAAGTGTCTGGTCTTACTACCAAGATTGCCGTAGTAGGAACACCCAAGCAATCTAATGAAGTATTAAATACTACCAATAAAATGGTTAAGACCATAACAAAAACACTTACCGCTTCTGCTATAAAATCTTCTACTTCATTAATTACTAATTCAGTGAAACTTCCATCCGCGACTAAGTCTGCTTTTGAATTGGTTTCGAAAGAGATTGACAGAAAAACATCTGCTACGAATGAAGCAATTGATGTTTCTTTTGATCCATTCAGAGCATCACCTTCTCTTGAAACTATGAAAAGTGCAGTGTCAGAGGTTACTTCATTAATCGATACACATGAAAAAGAAATCACAGAAATTATTGATGATGCTCACATCGGACAGATTACTAATCTTGGCGGAGGCGGAGGTGGATTCCTAAACGATCCATCCGCTCAAAATAATGCAATGGTTTCACTGCTCGATCGAAATATTAAATCCCTTCTTTCTGCCAAAGCAATTTCAGTGGACTCTCCTAAAGATGTTATTCTGGGAATGTTGTCAGTCGCTAATGGGCAGGGAATCGATACGGCAATCAAGTTTGCCAATGGATTGATCAAAACCAGTTCTAATGGAAAAACTTCTAAGGATTACTTTGGAGTTGGATTTGCTGCAACCAAATTATTTGACGACCTCTTGGCAACAAAACCTGGATCTCCAACAATCGCTGCACCGAATCCTGCTGAATTGTTGCCAGCGAAACCGACTGTCGCAAATTTACCGACTAACGAGACACTGAGGAATAATGATCCTACAAAGGGTTTTAACGATCCAAATAATGTTTATCCTAAGAAAGAATATCTCGAAGCAGGTAATGGTGACGTTAATGCGCTTGCTGTTGGGGTGAATCCAGGGGAAACCAAAACACTCCCACAAGAACAAACGATCCACGGACAGCATGATGCACAAAGAACTACTTCGAAAACTATTGATGGTCGAACGGGTGAATCTATTTCTCAACCGAAATCCGCATTTGCTGCTCAGTATCCATACAACCATGCCTACCAGAGTGAATCTGGACACACAATGGAATTCGATGATACGCCAAATGCAGAACGTGTTTCTCTGAACCACAATTCAGGCACATTTCTAGAAATGCGTCCCGACGGACAAGTAAATAAAATTGTTGGTGACGGTTATACGATTATTGATCGCAATGGTGTTATTACAATTGAAGGCAAAGCAAATGTTCACGTTGGTGGTACTTGTAATATCTACGTAGCAAACGACTGTAATCTTACCGTTGGTGGCAATACAAACATTGACATGCACGGCAATATCGACTGGAAAGTCGGCGGTAATATGAACCTTGCTATTGAGGGAACCTTTGCAACTCGTGTAGATGGTGATTATTCGATGGATGTAAGCGGTGATATTGATGCAGCAACTTCTAAGTCATTTAGACTTGGATCTGCAACAAGTGTTGACATCCTCTCAAATGGTAAAATCAATATCGATGCGTCCTCTGATATTAACATCAAGTCTGACGCGAAGACTAACGTTTACGGCGCAGAGACAAACATCAAGGCATCTGGTAAAACAAATATCCAAGCAGGTTCTACTATGAACGTTAAGGGTGGTGGTGCTACTAACATCGATGGTGCGGTCATCACAGTCAATCCTGGAAGCGCAGGTTCTGCGGTAACAGCATCTGATGGCACTCCTCCTGATATTACTATCGTCGCAGATCCAGTTTCGCCGATGAATCCAAGCGAACCAGAATTTGTTGGTGGTACTGGTGGTGTTTCCGCAGCAACTTTGCGAGATATGGATCTAGATGGTGAAGATGGTATTGCAGATCGAACTGCTATTGAACCTGGAGCAACTCCAGGAGAAGAAGGATCTAGTAATCCAGAAAGCGGAAAGGTTGCACCTACTGCATGTAATGTTACCAAAACTGGGGTAAAACTTCCAGACATTAATATCTCAAATGGTATTAATTATGGGATGAAAATCTCTGATAAGTTTACTCTGAAAGACGTTATGGTGAAAGGTAAACTTAGAGATTATGGTGGATTTAGTAAGAGAGATATGATCGCAAATATGCGCTGCTTAGCAGTAAACTGTTTGGATCCAATCAAAACCAAGTTCCCTGGAATGTTCCTTACTTCGGGATTTAGAGACTATATTCCAGAGAAAGGATCAAAGACCTCACAACATATGCTTGGGCAAGCAGTTGACATGCAATTTAGGGGTATGAAGTTGTCTCAATATCACGATGAAATAGTACAATGGATGGTTAAGAACGTTCCATACGACCAACTTCTATTGGAATATTCAAACCATGGAACTGCATGGATTCACCTTTCTTTCAAAGAAAACGGTAACAGATACCAGCACTTCACAATGTATAATCATAATCGTGCTTCACCAAATGGATCGTTTAAAAAATACTAAAAGGCATATAAATAGGTATTATGAAGACAGTCAGAATATACAAAGATTTAGATCTATCCTTTACTCCACACCCTGGAACGGGTGACGTGGGGATGAAGTTTGACATCAATTCAGTTAAGCAATCGCTTAGAATATTGTTGTTGACTGCCAACGGTGAAAGACCATTCAACTATCTTCTTGGTTCTCCGATCTATAAGATGTTGTTTGAACCTATGGATCTTATTGTTGCGAATATGTTAGAATCGCAAATAACACTTTTAATTAAACAGTTTGAGCCCAGATGCAAACTTGAAATGGTTGACGTTTCTCCAAATTTTGACCTCAATCAATATGATATAACCATCAGATTCTATGTAGTTGGTACTCCTGGACCAGTTACCTATTCAACATTCTTAAAGAGAGCTCGCTAAATGGCAGAACTTAGAGTAACAGAACTTGATTTTATGGGAATCAAGCAAAACCTAAAAGAATATCTTGCTTCTCAGGATCAATTTTCAGACTATAATTTCGAGGGATCTGCTATGTCAGTTCTTCTCGATGTTCTTGCGTATAATACGCATTACAATGCTACGCTCGCGCACCTTCTTGCGAATGAAATGTTCCTTGATAGTGCACTGAAGAGATCTTCTGTTGTGTCGATTGCAAAGTCAATGGGGTATTTACCCAATTCTCAACATTGTGCAAGAGCAGTAGTTGATCTTGAAATAACTGCTGTTGCAAATTATGGTCCAGATTCTCTCACTTTATCTAAAGATACTTCTTTTACTGCGACGGGAATTCCGTCAGAGTTATCTCCATCTGGTATATACTCATTTAGACCAGACGACGATTATACTGTTAGTGTATCAAATGAAATTGGGGCAATTAAAACATTTACATTCAATGATGTCAAACTAATTGAGGGTAACAGAGTTTCAAATCAATTTCTTGTAGATACAACCAATCTCTCTGGTCCATTTACTATTCCAAATAAGAATGTTGATATTACGACGGTCACGGTTTCCGTTCAAAATGATCAAACCACCACCACGTTTAATTATTCAGACACGTACCTTAACATCGAAAACGACAGTAGTGTTTTTTGGATCGAACTAGACTATGATGGTCTATACCAAATTGTGTTTGGTGACAATATTCTTGGTAAACAATTAGAATACGGCAATATCATTACTGTAGAATATTTTGTTGGTTCTGCAGAGGGTTCAAATAATCTCTCGAATTTTTCACTAAATACTACTCTTACTGGATCAACAGAAACCAAAACAATAACAACGATAACACGTGCTTCTGGTGGAGCACAAGCAGAGAGCATTGATAGTATTAAATTCCATGCTCCCAAATTTAACACAATGAGAGATCGTGCAGTAACTGCTGATGATTATGCAACTCTAATTAAAAGAAGTTTTCCTGGTATCAATTCTATTTCTGTTTGGGGTGGAGAGATAAATGACCCTCCCATTTATGGCAGAGTGTTTATTTGTTTAGATCCAGTTGCAGGAACTGTTATTACAGAGTCTGACAAAGATACAATTTCAAGAGATATTCTTGCTCCAAAAAGTGTAGTCTCGATCCAACCTATTTTCGTTGATCCTGAATATACATTTATCAGTGTTAATTCAACAGTTAAATATGATCAGAAACAATCGTTAGAAACTTCATCCGAACTTGCTGGGCGAATAAGAACAACAATCGAAGACCACTTTGATCTTAATTTGAATAAACTTGGTAAAGATTTCTACTATTCGAAATTGAGCGCAGATATTACAGATACTTCCACTGCGATCATCACGAATAAGATTGATCTAACTTTACATAAACGTTTTACAGGTGTTGTAACAGATCAAATTTCATTCAAGTTAAATCCTAATTTTGGACAATCCTTGCTACCAAATAGTTTACAATCGACATATTTTAATACGTTTTTAAATGGAGCGTACTATGATGCATATATGGTTGATGTTCCTGATCAGTCTCCACCTGATCCAAAAGGAACTGGAACAATTTATCTAAAACAAGTTGGAACTAATGTAGTTTTGTCTTCTAGTTTCGGGACAATAGATTATGTTACTGGCAAAATACTTGTGCCGACATGCTATTTTATCTCTCTATTGGGTGGTGCTACTGAATTTAGAATTTACACTAAACCACAAAATGTTACGGCAGATATTACCACTAAGATTCTAACTAGCACTATGGAAAGTTATACTGGCGCGATTATTCCTACAATTTCCAGAAACTCTCTGCTGAAATTGGATCTAAGTAGTGCGAATGTCATTGCGAATATTACTACAGGTCTCCAAGTAACGGTTACAACATAATGAGTTTAATACCATCATACGAGAAAGTTGTTACTGGGTTTACTATAACCTCGGGTGGGAGCAACTATGCCTCACCAACTATTGATATTGATGGTGGTGGTGGTACTGGTGCAACCGCAGAAGCAACTGTTGTCGGTGGTAAAATTACTGCGATAATTATTACTAATCAAGGGTCTGGTTATTCCACTCCACCCGTAGTTACTGTTGTTGGTGGAGGTGGAACGGGTGCAGATATTAATGCGATTATTGGCGATGTTCCATATAAAAATAAATTAGAATTTCTTATTCAGGAACAACTCCCCGAATTTGTTCAAAATGAATATACAGGGTTCGTAACTTTTCTAGAAGGATATTACCGTTTCCTTGATCAATCTGGGGAAGTAAATAATTTTCTATTAAATGCCAGAGATTATTCTGACATTGACACTACATTAGAAGTATTCATTGATCAGTTTAGAAAACAATATGCAGTAGACATTCCGAAGAATGTCCTCGTCAATCAGCGCAGACTTGTAAAATTAATTAGTGATTTCTATGAATCTAAGGGTGCAGAAAATTCTATCGAACTTCTGTTCAAGATTCTTTATGACGAAACTGTTGAATTCTTTTATCCTTCGACGCACATCTTAAAAGCATCTGATGGTGTTTGGATCGAAGACGTTGTAATTAGAATTCTTGGTGCAGATGGAGTTGATCCATTCACACTTTCTGGTAAGATTTGTAATTTAGTTTATTACGAAAATATTGGTGTTCAGATTTTTCCAAAAACAATCGAAACAACAGTAACGAGCGTAAAGAAACTCGCGTATACTCTGCCAGCAATTTACGAATTAAACGTATCACTACCTAAAAATTCTCCAGTAAAAGTTCCAGGCGCTGGTGCAGTTGCCACTCTGAACATAACTGATGGATCGATCACAAGCGTAACTGTTGATTCTGGTGGTTCAGGATATTTTGCAGCACCATCAATTACTCTAGAGAATACAGAAGGACTTGGTGCAGTTCTTCGTGCGAATATTGTTGATGGTTCTGTTGATACAATAACAGTTGTTCAGGGTGGATCTGGATATGTAGAGAACGAAGAAGATATTCAAGTAGTTTTTTCTACGGATTCCGTTAGAACTAAAATTTTTCTATCAACAAATTCTACAACAGTTTACGGTTTTGTAATTCGTCAATTGTCTACAGTAGAAGTTATTTCCTGTGATGGAGAAGGTGAAAACGGAGACTGTGGTTTTAGAGTCGGACAAATCTATCAGATCGACGAACAAAGTACGGTCGGATCATATGTAATCGATCCACCGATGTCTGCGGTTTCGGGGGGATTGATTAGTGCTATTGCTGCTAATCCTGCCGATTATGGAACATATGATGCTAATATATTTAATGCTGGTATAAATGAACCATTTTTCGATCCAACATATACACTCGTTGGTCGTGATAACAGAGCATCGGTTCGAATTTCTTCGATTGATGAAACTGGATGCGTTACTGCTGTTACTATATTTAATACAGGATTTGATTTCGAGCAGGAAGACTTCCAAGCAACTATTACATCTCCGAATGGATGTGAAGCAGTTCTTGCCTTTACCACTGGTGCTGTTCTTGTAAAGACAGGAAGATTTAAAGATTCTCGTGGTATGTTGTCTAACATCAACAAACTACAAGACAACTATTATTATCAGAACTACTCATATGTAATTAAATCTGGTGTTACCTCGGGTACATGGTTGCCTCTGATCAATAAAACGGTTCACCCTGCTGGTATGGCAGTGTTTGGTGAGTTGCTTATCACACAGACAATCGATATGGTTGATTACATTGGTGTTCTCGAAATTTTGGTTCTCAATGAATTGTTTATTGATGTCATAGTGCTTAACGATACAACTAGATCTGTTCACTTCTATAAGGTTCTCGCCGATGCTGTTACCAAATCTGATGTTACAATCTCTCACGTATATAAGGTTCTAAGTGATTCTGTAACTCTGTTTGATGCAACAGAAATCTTGGTCAGTGTTCTTGGGGAGGTAGATGCCGCTTCTATGGTCGATTCGTTCGATCGTGTTGTGCAATATGTCAGAATATTTAATGAAGCATTCTACACCTCAGAAACCACAGCGGTTAATTTTGGTAAAACTCTTGTAGAGGATTCTTGGGTTACCAGAGATTTTTGGGCGGTGCCAGACTATAGTGGCACGGAATTTGCATATAATGACGCAGAAACTATTGAAGTTGCTTTCGCAAAGGTTCTTGCTGAAGCAGCAAATACCTCAGATTCACAAGCGTTTGGTATAAGCAAATCCCCGACAGATACGATAACCAATTCAGATACATTCGCCAGAACCGTAGAGTATTATAGAACGTTCACAGAATCCGTAATATCTAATGAATATGCCAATGCTGGTATCGAAAAACCTCAAGCAGATGTGGTGACAGCGGCGGAAACTTCGACCAATCATCTATATAAATATATAGTTGATTCCGTAACATCAACTGATTTAGTCGGCGTAATTCCATATCTGGTTAAAACTGACAATACAGGTGCTACTGAATTATTAATCGTCGCAAATGATGCTGAAACAATAGAATCTATTGCGGCAACTGAACAATCGCTTATAAATATACTCAAAGGACTATTCGAAACAGTAACTGTTACCGAAAGTGGTATTGTAAACATACAAGATTATGTTGAAGGTGCATTCGGTTCGGACTTTGTGGGTCAAGCAACTTATTTTTAACTAAGAAGAAGGTAAATCAAATGAAACTAATCGAAAACGTAAAAGGTACTAAGGGCGAACTACATATCGTTCTTCGCGACGAAGCAGGTAATGTTACTCAAGAAGTAACTGTTCCTAACCTTGTTGTTAACACTGGACTTGCATATATTGCTTCGCGCATGAAAGATACAACTCTTTCTGCTATGTCGCACATGGGTGTTGGTTCGGGTACAACAGATCCAGCAGCAGGTAATACTGCTCTTGAAACTGCACTTGGTGCACGTGTTGCTCTGACTTCAACAACTGTAACAGCAAACGCAATTGAATATGTTGCGACGTTTGGTCCTGGTTCAGGTACTGGTGCTGTTACTGAAGCAGGCATTTTCAATGCTTCTACTTCAGGCACAATGCTTTGCCGTACTGAATTTGCTGTCATCAACAAGGGTGCGTCAGACAGCATGACAATCACTTGGACGGTTACAGTATCGTAATATAACATGCCACTTCTTTTAAGATCGCAGGGAAGACAAGAAATAGCAAGAAGCGTTTATCGTGACATCTATAACGAGAACGACTACTACTATTTCTTTGTCTCCCGAACTCTAGAATGGACAGACGAGGAAGATCCAGAGCAACCAATTGACTCTGTGTCATACTCAAACACGTCCCATAGAAACACTTTGTTTGTCAAGAGAATTCAGGCAAATGATGCGGTCTTAATGGCACCAAGATATAATTGGGCACTGGGTACAGTATACGATCAATATGATGATGCTTATGGCGAAACAGATGCTAATGATGATCCGATCACTTCTCACTCAGGGGTATCAACATTAAGCGCTGCTTTGTTTTATGTTGTCACCGATGAATATAACGTATACAAATGTATTAGCAATGGCGGAGATTCTGAAAGTACAGTAAAACCAACAGGAACAGATACTAATACGTTTGAAACATCAGACGGTTATGTTTGGAAGTTTATGTTTAGAGTTGAGGCAGGGGATGTCACCAAGTTCTTGACTGCAACACATATTCCTGTTCGTAAAATGGCAGGTCTTGGTGAACCACAGTTTGATGTAAATGGTTTTATAGACAATATTTCTGTCACTTCTGGTGGATCTGGTTATTCAACGGCACCGTATGTTGTAATCCAAGGCGATGGTAAAACTACTCCTACTGTAACTATTGACAGTACAACTGGGCAAGATGCCTCTGCGTTTTCTATTTGCTCAACTAATGGTTCTAGTGAAGATATTGTTTCTTCAATTATTGTAACAAATGGTGGAACGGGTTATAGATCTCAAGTTTCTAAAACGTTTGATGGATCTTCTTCTGCTGCAGTTTCAGTTGGAAGTGATACACTTTCTATAACTGCTCATGGGTTTACTGATTTAGATCTTGTAACATATTCAAATGGCGGTGGAACTTCGATTGGTGGTCTTACGAATGATAGACCTTATTATGTGATTTATATTGGTGCGAATACAATTAAACTTGCCACATCATATGAAAATGCTGATAATGCTGTTGCGATTGATCTAACTTCTCTTGGTACTGGTAGCACACATACACTTACATTCGAAGGAACTACGGTATCTCTTTTGGGTGGTGCAGGTTCTGGTGCCACTGCTTCGGCAGTTATCTCTAGTGGTGTAATTACAGAAATCACAGTAACAGATGGTGGAACTGGATATGCTGGTGCTAGAGCGACTGCTGTTTTAGGATCAGGTGGAACTGCGGATGAAGTAGTTTCAGTTACAGTAAACGAACCTGGATCTGGATTCTCGTTCGCGAATATCAATTTTGTTCCTGTTGCTGGCGATACTATTGATGAAACAGCGACAGCATCTGCTATTCTTGGGTTCACTGAAGGTGGAACTCCACAAGAAAACGTAGAAGCAGCAGCGACTCCTGGAACCATCGATAGAATCGTTATTCTTTCTGGTGGTGACAGTTATATTACAGGTGATGCCTCGATCTCTATTATTGGTGATGGTCAAGATGCAGAAGCAACACTTACACTAACTGATGGTGTTGTTACTGATGTCACCATAACAAATCCAGGATCTGGTTATAGTTTTGCAGAAATCTCTGTTGTTAATGCGGCAGAAGGATCTCCAGGTAATGGCGCCACTTTCCGAGCAGTTCTTTCACCGTATGGTGGACATGGTTCCAATCCACAGAAAGAGTTGTTTGCTAAGAGTCTATCATTGACGGTTTCTCTCGCGAACGAAACCTCTGATACTTTCTTGAATAACGATTTCCGCCAATTGGGTATTATTAAGAATCCTAGAATTTTTGGTTCTTCTGATAACTTTACTTCAAATACTGGTAATTGTTGCTATGTTATCGCAATAAATAGTCCTGAATTAGTAGATTATGATGATGTTATTACGAGTGATGATGGGGGTAGATTTATTGTTGTTCAAAAAGAAGATAGCAATAATAATGGCGTAGTGGATAGAATTCACTTGTTACCTATTATACCAAGAATTTCTAGCAGTAGCATTTTAACTAATGAGACGCAAGAAGTATCATTAGGATCTCCTGTTGAGTTTAATATTGGTACCGTGTTAGTCCCTGATATGGTTGATTATTTGGAACCAGAAGTTGACAATAGAACTGGTGAGATCATATATCTAGACAACAGAATTAAAATCATTAGAACCTCTGATCAAGTTGAAAAAATCAGAGCGTTGATCAATTTTTAAAAGAAGTAGGAAAATATGGCACTCGACTTAAATACATCTCCGTATTATGACGACTTTCTTGAATCTAAAAAGTTTCATAGAATTCTCTTCAAACCTGGATATGCGGTTCAGGCACGCGAACTTACGCAACTGCAGTCTATCCTTCAGAATCAGGTCAACAAGTTTGGTGACCACATTTTCAAAAATGGCGCGATCGTTTCGGGTTGCGACGTTCAGATTGATAACGAATTATCATATGTAAAGATTGATGCAAATGCTGGCGGAAATGCGTCGCTTCCATCGTATATTGGTGCTACAGTTGAGGGTAGTAACGGTCTTAAAGCGGTAATCGTAGATGCAGTCGATGCAACAGCATCTGATCCAGGAACTCTTTACCTAAGATATACCAGTGGTGATGGTAGCACAAATACCGTTCACTTCATTGGAGCAGAAACTCTTACAGTTGTGTCAGATACTGCATCTCTTGACGGTGATGAATTTACTGTTCAAGCACTTGCAGTTGACACGGAAGAATTAACAAATAACTA
>Ga0208923_1000251_pt1 | contig 12637 bp, 20 predicted proteins | sample ColrivemetaGS575_FD_187620 | JGI IMG/M metagenome (GOLD analysis project Ga0208923, IMG submission 187620) | Estuarine microbial communities from the Columbia River estuary - Freshwater metaG S.575 (SPAdes) (version 2) | ecosystem: Environmental > Aquatic > Marine > Intertidal zone > Estuary ...
GTTTCCCTTTCGTCAAACGAACGGCACTTTGAACGCTCGGTTCAGATCACCGTTCACGCCGCGCTTTTCGCAAGTTGACAATTTGGGCAAGATATGCCCGCAACCGTAATTACCTCAAGTGTCGCCTCAGGCGTCGAATTCGGCCTTCTCCAAGAGACTGGCCTCCTTCTCAATTCATTTTCTCGCTCGGTTCAGAGCGACAAAGCAACAGTAATGGACGCGCTCGGCGACACCGTTGCCGTGGCGTATTTTAATAAAAGCGCAACGATCAGCCTCGATGGCGTTGTGAACGGTGGCGTTGCTTACGAACTTGCCAACATTCTTACGCTCGCCAACGATACGACCTCTTACGGCGTTTCCGGTGGCGCAGTCATCGTTGATTCCGTTTCCGAAAAGACAGGTGCTGGCACGTTCAAGACCATCACGGTTTCCGCGACTCAATACCCAGAGATCGTCTAACAACCCTGCTCATGCCGCTGGCTCCCCGGCTAAAGGGAGCCGCCTTTTTATATATATGGACACAAACAAGAAATTCTTTCACACGATCAACCTCAAAGCCGCTGTGGCACTCGCTACGATGGGCTTCAAAATGAATTTTCCACCAGTCACTCGACTGGTGCGAACCGACGGCAAAGAATCAACCGAGTTCTGGTTTGAAGGCGAAAACGCAAAAGGCCAAGACGCCTCACAGGTCTATCGCCAGATGACAAAAGAAGGCGACGAACTCGAAGAAAAAGACCCAGAGAATCCGCTTTGCTACATCCGCGCCGCATTGGCGAACCGAGATGTCTTGGTGGACATCATCCGCAACACGCCGCGACTGATCGAGATCGAACACAACGGCAAACGCATCGCGATTTCGGAGAATGCTTCCGACAAAACGAAGCAAGAAATGACCAGATTTTTGAAATAATTATATGAAAAAAATAAAAGACAACGAACTGAGGGCAGCAATTTTTGGAGTTTCAGTTGAGAAACTAGAAAAAGACGACGAAATCATCCGAATCCAAGCGATGGAAGACGGTCCGAAGATTGTGAACGGGCGCATCCTGCGACCGATCACCGCTCTCACGATTAGCTGGATGCAACGCAACGAGGTATTTTCTGGCACAATGGATTTAGTCTGGAAATCAGCCGCATTCGCCTACCTTCACAGCGAGCCGTATAGCGCGATTCGCTCGGTCGTCAATGACAGGAGCGCATTCATCAACGCCGTGGATTCTTGGATCGAAAACAACATGATTCATCACCTTGAAATCTCGGCAATGACGGACGCTATGAACGCCGCTTTTGAGCTTTACAACGCATCGGCGACCGAATCTAAGGCAGGATCAGGATCGGGAAACTAAACGGCCCCAACTGGCTTGCTGCTTACGTCTTTCGACTCGTCAAGCTGACCGGCTGGGGCTTCTCTCACATCCTCGAAGAGCTTCCATTCGCTGTGGGCTTGCAACTTCTCCAGGCTGACGACTACGCGAACGGAATCCACCGCCCGTGGTCGCGTAACAACTCCGCTGTTGATGTTGACGCTTTCGCCACCATAGAGGCGACACTCGCAAAATATGGCAAAGTTTAAATTCGAGAGCGTGAAATTTGAGCAGATCATGGCGGACTACGCGACCATTCGCGAGGTCACGATCCCTGACGCCGTCTCGCTCAACGCTCGCCTTCTTTGCGTGGAGTTGGCTAGGCGCACGCAACCGTTCGGGGAGGAGCAAACGTCTGGAACTATTCGCGTCAAAAATGACATCGGAAAAATTATCAAACCGCCAGTTCAGTTATTGGCGATGGCAAACAAGGTTGAAAATAAGAAAATTGCACAACGATTGAAGTCGCTGATAATGAGTCAAAGATATGATATTGTTGAGACTATCTTTCGAAACCTTGGCTTTTTAAATAAGTGGACGGGGCTTGAGTTTTTGGACAGCAAGGGCGCGATAAAGACGCACCACCAAGACGCTCGCGTTAAGCCGACCGGAAGAACAAAGACAAGGGGAAGTAAGTTGTTTATTTCAAGCGGAAGTGAACTCAATACATATATCACGGAAATACAAAAGCGCGTCGGTATTTCAAAGGGCGGATGGGCGGAATGCGCAAGCCAACTCAAGAAGGTGAATAAGGGCGGACTTCTCACAGGGTTTCCGTCATGGGTTAAAAAAGCCACAAGAAGCGGATCTGGATCAGTTCAAGACTTAACATCCAACATCAAAAGCCCGAAGGTGACTCTTATAAATAACGTGCCGTGGGTATCTCAGATTCTTCCAGCAAGTGAGCAACTCAACGCCCTCTCAGTCGTCTCAACTAAAATGCGGAATCAAATGAACACCATCCTAAAAAAGAGACAAAAAACCCTAGTAGAAACTTAATAAAATGGCCGACGTTACAGTAGAATTTGGAGCAACAGATACAGGTCTTGAAAAGACACTCAAGGCCGTTCAAGACGAACTGACGCAACTAAAAGGCAAGGTATCCAGCGGTGAGCTTTCGATGACCGAACTCGAAAGCACGATGAAGCGCATCGGGCAGGTGACTTCAATGGAAAAAAACATCAAGGCCATCGGAGATTCGTCCACCACAACCTCGCCAAAGGTCGATGAACTAGGCAAGGACATTAAAACGGCTGGCGATAAAGCCGAAGACGCTGGGAAAAAGGGTAAAACAGGATTTGGAGAAATAGCAATAGGCGCAGGTATTGCAGGAGCGGCAGTTAAACTTGGGACGGCAGCGATTGATGCGGCCTTTGCTGTTGCGCAGAAGACCGTTCAGAGCTTTGGGGATGCGTTGAATATGGGTGGCAGGCTTGCAGAGCTTTCAGACCGGACAGGCGTTGCTGTCGATAAAGTCATGCTCTTGGAAAGAGCTTTCCAGAATACAGGGGTCGGAGCCGATTCACTCGGCCCAATTCTAAACAAAATGCAAAAGGCCATCGTTGACGCTGGCGACGGCACGAGTAAATCCGCTGACGCATTTACTAAACTCGGCATTCCGCTTTCTACGCTTAAAAACCTTTCACCAGATGAACAACTCCGAGCGATAGGAAAAGCGATTGCCGGCATTCCCGACCCTGCGGAGCGTGCCGCCGTCTCGATGGAGATATTCGGGAAATCTGGCGGTGCATTGAACCAGGTATTTGCAAACATGGATGGCGAGCTCGAGACGGCAAAGGCTCAACTCGGATCGTTGCCCGAAGTCATGAAAGCGGGAGCCGCTCAGTTTGATAAAATTAGCGACAACTTGACGGTCATCGGTGGTAAATTCGTAGAATTTGCGGCTGGAATTATCGACAAGGTAAAGCCTGCACTCGACGCGCTTACAACCGCGCTGACGCGCATCGATGCTGCCAAAATAGGGCAAGAGCTTGCAGGATTTTTCACAGGCGCAGGTGAGGGAATGAAAGGATTCCAAGCCGCTGTGGATGCGATTGACGCAGGGGAAATGGGAACTGCATTCAAAATTGTAGGGGAGGCGATCCAACTGCAATTTAAAGAAACCGCAAATAGCGTCTACAAAAACATGGTTGCGGCTTTTAAGACAATCGGCGATTTCATAATGGAGCAATTCGCATCAGATGGCCCATTGGTTGCTTTATTTCAAGACTTCGGGAAGTTGATCTCTGGATACATTACGGAAAAGCTCTATAATGTAATGGCTGATTTCATGGACGCCATTGGCAAATCTGGAATGGCTGACACGTTCAGATATCAAGCAGAAACATCGGCAAAGGAAGTTAAAACCGCGCTGGATGCAATACCAATTCATGCTGAACTGACAGCAGAAAAGGCTGGCGAGTCGATGGGCAATATTCCAGAAAACTTCAAGGAAAACATGGCTGGCGTTCCGCCGCTGTTTACCGACCTAGAAAAGCACCAGCAGGAAATTGACCGTTTGCAACAAAGCATCACCAGATCAACAAAGGAAACAACGACTGCGATTTCTGACCAAGCAAAGGAAGACGCAAAGGCCGAGCAGGAAGCTAGAAAGTTTTTTCAAGACCACAAAAAATTCCAAGAAGATCAAGCAACGGCTAACGCAAAGAAAAACGCAGATCAAAAGGCAGCAAACGAATTAAAACAGGGCGAACTAAAATACCAGCTTGAGTTAGCCGAGGCGCAGGCCGCTGGCGATTCGGAGCGCGTCAAATTCTTGCAGGAACAAAAGAAGTATGCCGAGGATGTTAAAAAAGCATTGGACGCAGGATTCGATCCAACGCAAGCCGCTTTATTTGCGACCAACATGGCTATCGCCGCAACCAACTCCAAAAATATAAAACAATACGACAAGGACGGAAATCCGTTGTTTTACAAGGCAGCAGAAATGTCCGCAAAACTAAACGAAAATCTAAAATCTGCAACAGGCTTTGCCGACACGCTTGCAAAAATGAAAGAAATCAAAGCGTTAGATAAAGCGGAGAACTCGTCAAAGGCAGCGGTGACCGAATTGAGAGCAATGGATAAATTGCTTGGAACCGATCTTGCTCAAAAGAGCTTCCCCGATCTTGTTAAAAAGCTCAACTTGGACAAAATAGGGCAGACAGGAGAAGAACAAATTCGAGCAGTTGTGACATATTTTAACGGAGTAAAAACCGACCTTTCAAAAAATCCAATCGACTCGGAAAAAGGGCAAGAAAAAATACGAGAATTAATCAAATTCTTGGGCGGAAACCCACTAACAGCCGATCTCGTTGTGAAGTACCAAAAAGCGAAGGCGGATACTGAATCGGCATTTAGCTCAATACCCACCACGCTTGACGCAGACAAGAGTGTGAAGGGCCTGCGAGACTCGGTCGCGGACGGCATCGAGCTGGACGTGGCCGCGAAGTCGGGCGCAACCGGATTGCTCGAAGCAATCAAGACCGCAGTCGAAGCGATCAAGACCGCTGTTCAAAATATCGAACCAAAACTACCTATGGCAGTTGTCGGAGCATAAAAAGATGATCACATATCACGGAACGAAAGAGTTAATTTTAACTACCAAAAGTATTACCAGTTTGCAGAGCGGAGCCTTTCGCTGTAATGCGCAATATGTTTGTCGAAACACGGATAATTTAGAATTCATAGCCCTGCTTGTTCGCGGCAATAGAATGCCGGAGTTAAATATATTCACGATTGGCGACGAGATAGTATGCGATATTGGTAACAATGGGTTTACCACATTTAGCATAGTAGGCTACGCTGTTAATGCGCGGATCGACGAATTAAATCCTCTGGATACATCTCTACAGAGAAAATATATTTAAAAATGACAAATTCCATCGAATATTACGGAGCTGAAATACAAGATGTTCAAGTCCAGATCGCGGTTGCCGTAATTGATCCTGCAAATCCAACCGAAAATCGTATAATTTATGCTTTTTCCCAAAAGGTATTATCCGACACATATATTTTAAAGTATACGCAATCTGCAACTAGTCCGATAAGGCCATCCGCAACGTCAGCCCAATTGACCTACACGCCAATAATGCTGCAACTAGGTCGCGGCGGCCCGTCGATAGGTGACCCTGTTGCTTATGTAAAGAGCCTTTATCCAAGTTACACTGTAACCGATTCTAACTACGAGGCTTCAAGTTTAAACAATGTCAAGAGCATGACCAATATTTCAAGTTCTCCAGCGGCGGATTTGATTGAGGTGACTGCAACATTTTCATTGCTGATGTCGGCAAATATAATTTATTTAACGGCAACTCCCATTTAATATGTTGCCCTATACCGTTAATGCCAGCCCAAAAACTAAGCCGATATCTGCTAGCGGACTAAATGACAACTTCCAGTACTTGGATGCCAAATTGAGCGATGGGCTTCCTCCACCACCGCCCGATCCAAATGCCGTTTTTGTGCTTGCAAGTCGCGGCGGATTTTTGTTCTGGGTCGCGACCGAGGAATGCTAATGATACTAGGCCGAACACCAGCCGGAGCCATCAAGATCAAAACCGACTCACCGCTCGGCCTTCGCGCTGTCGAGTGCGCGTGTTGTAATACTTGTCCGTGCGGTGTCACGATCCCGCAGGCACTTCGTGAGCTTGTTGCAAACGCAACGATAGATACGATTACCATGTTTGGGCTTCCGCCAATTTACTTTTATCCAGCAGGAGAGAACCCCTTTTGGCAGGCGGGATGGGGTTATGACGGGTTTTCCACTCCAATTTTATTAAATGCGGAAATTTTTTATTATCCCGAAACCGGATGTTTATACACATCGGGATTTTACACAGAATGGAATGGCGCAGGCCTTCAGCCTTCTCCAAACCCGCCCTTTGGTTCAATACTTGGGCTGCAAGCATTTGGCGACGGCCAACTCTGCGAACCCCCAGAATTTCAAACAACGGCAAACGGGACATTTACAATCAACGGAGAAGGCGCATATAAGTATTATTACTTTACTGGCATTGATCCTAATACTGAATTGGACTATTTAGCTGTTCCACCTCCCAATTTCGTCTTTACATGACGCTCCCGCCGCACATCGCCGAACGCCGCGCCCAACAACTCGCACGCTTCGGCAACGCCGCGCATCGCTTCGCTCGCGCAGGCTTCGCCGCCACCCCACCCGAAGCACTCGCCACCCGCGAAGCAACGTGCCGAGCGTGTCCCGAATGGGACGCCACCGCACTCAACGGCACGGGCCGTTGTCGCAAGTGCGGCTGTAGCACATGGGCAAAACTCCGCATGGCAACCGAGCGTTGCCCAATAGGCAAATGGGAAGCTGTTGACAAAGCCACCAACTAAATGGCACGCGATCTTTTTATTGACACCACGAACCGCAGGCTGGCGACGAGCTTGACGAGCCTTGCACCCGCTACAACGCCGCGATTCGTGAAGGGCGACAACGGCGCAATCAATTTGTATTTTCTGGAGGCGACAGGCAATATCACGACTCCGTTTAACGTGATCGACTACACCGGAACTAGCGTAAAATTTGGAGTAGGAAGCCGCACAGGCGTCCCAGCATCAGGCACGTTCACTCTTTCTTTCGGCGCACAGACCAGCGGAGCGATAGCCTACAGCGCGACTGCCGGCGCGATCTCGTCCGCGCTCAACTCTCTCTCGACAATCACCGCCGCAGGATCGGTCGCCGTGGACGGCACGATGGCAACAAACTTTGTTGTCTCATTCAACTCGGCAGGCACGCAGGGCGCAATCACCGGCAACTTCGCCAGGCTAATCCCGACCACGACCGCGCTCATCGACGAGCGCATCGCAGGAGACGCGACCAACGCCGAAATACAAGAGTTGCAGCTTCGTCTCGCTCCCGCAGTCTACGAGCCAACATGGACTGATCTCGGCACGGCAATGACCGTCAGCGTTGCTACCACGGTCACCGGCTCGACGCTGAACAACGAAATCCAGCGTCTCTCATTTTCTCGCGCTCCGTATCTCGGCAGTTTCCGTTTAACTGCTCCGAGCTACAACGTCGACATCGCAAGCACCGTCACCGACGGCGTATTCATTTCGGCAACTAACCACGGACTGACACTCTCTCAGCCTGTGGTTCTAACAGGCTTCACGGCGTTGACCGGATACACCGCAGGTGTCCAATACTTCGTGCGCTCGATCCCGCAGACGACCGAGTTCCTCCTTGGGATTACCGCAGGGGCAACCGCGATCACGACTGGCACAGGCACGGTGACGACCGGTAGCATTGCCACAACCGTCCTACGGCAGACCGATCCGCTGGACGCAAACACGACCGCCGCGCAGTTGCAAACAGCACTCCAAGCACTCGATAGCATTGGCACAGGAAACGCGACCGTTGTCGGAGTGCAGAACAGCTATTACGATATCAATTTCGGAGGCGACAAAGGCTTCGCCGACTTGCCAACATTGGAGGTGCAGAGCGGCTTGACCGCAGCACCCGGCAAGACCGCAGCCGTAGATTTTAACACGTTCGGCGTCCGCGATCTGCTTCTCAACGCAACATCGGTCACGACCGAGATTGAAGTCGAACTCACGACCGCAGGCGAACGAAGCACGATCATACTCCAATCCTGCACGCTCACCGAAGAACTCATCAGCCAAGGCGGATTGAGCTAAGATGAACGGACACACTTTTCATACTTTTATTGGGACAGGCGCACCAGCTGCAGCCGTTCTAATCTCGTTCTCGGAGGCCGAGGCGTGGCTTCGCATTCTCTCTCTCGTCCTTGGAATTTGCATCGGTTCGGTCTCGTTGTATAAAATGCTCAAATCAAAAAAACCATGAAGACACTATTTTCAAAACTCAAAGAACCATCCACAATTCGCGGCATCGCCATCATCGGAGCAGTTGCCGGACTTAGCCTGGAGCCAGAAAAATGGGACGCAATCGGATCCGCTCTCGCGGCGATAATCGGCTTGATAGAAATCTTCCGCAAAGAAAAATGAACGCTCGAAAAATCGCACTCTGGATGGTCTTGATTTCATTCGCGTTCCTCGGCATGGCGTTTCTCACGTCCTGCGCTGGATTTCAAAATCCGTCGCTATGCGTCAAGACGACCTACGGAACTCTCTGTTACCAACTCCCAGATATTCAAGGACTCAAAAAATGACCTTCGACGAGCGAAGCGAGATCAACCTAGCAACGCTCCACCCCGCGATGCAAAAGGCTATGCGTGCCTTTCTAGGCGTTGCAAAGGTCATCTGCGCAAAAGTTGGCTGCGATGTTAAAATCATCAGCGGAACTCGATCCTACATGGAGCAAGATGCGTTGTTTGCAAGGGGTCGCACAACGCCAGGGAAAAAGGTCACGAACGCCGCTGCCGGTCACAGCAATCACAACTTTGGAATCGCAGCGGATATCGGCATTTTTCGCGGACGAGAGTATTGCGGAGAGCATCCGCTGTATCACGAGCTTGGCACGCTCGGAAAATCGCTCGGCATGGAATGGGGCGGAGATTGGAAATTTATTGACGAGCCGCACTACCAATTGCGTCCGCATTGGGCGACCGGCATGACCGAGCGCGATATGCTCGCCAATTTACGCAACCGAGTATCTAAAAAAATAGACGTTCTCGCATGAAATTGATCCTAGAATTTGACGACTCCGAACGATACGAGCACGAGGTTGCGTGTAAGGCTCTTGACGTTTTGATTCTACTCGACGCGCTCGACTCCGAGCTTCGATCTGCGCTCAAGCACCAATGCGGCGAGTTCGCAAATCTTGACGTCGAAACGATGGAATCTGTCCGCACTTGGCTATGGGCGGAGCGTAATTCCAGAAATATTCCAGAACTAAAATAAGTCCGCAGATGTGCTCCAGCATTGGTTGAGCGCATATGTAAAGCTTTTTCCACAGATTTATTTTCGCACTTCGCGAATTATTTTCTTTTCATCCGAAACGACATCTAGGATTGTTTGCACATCGAAAGGGAATGACTCCCAACGATAGAAACCAAAAACAGAAAACCAAAAATGAAAATCGAAATCAAATTCACAGATGGAACAAGCCGCACAATCGGCGGAGCCAATGACATTGCAACCTGCCTAGATTACGATCTGGGTCGCAACTGGGTAGAATCAAATGGTCTAGTATGGGCAGCAGAGGACGCCGAAGGCCACGAAGACGACTCAAGCGCAGAAATTCTAATCGACGGTGTTCGCACTAGCATCGACAACCTCCCAATCTAAAATATATGGAACCTATCAATTTTCTCATTCTCTTCGCCGTCTGCTGCACCTCGGCATTCGCCGGTGGATACGTCCTCGGAAACCTCAAAGCCCACAGCGAGGCAGAAAAAAGCCGCCGCTGGTGGATGAACAGACAGATCCGCAGGGAGCGCGGGGAATGACTGCCGAAGAGCGACATGACGCAGAATGTGAGTTCACGCGCAATTTATTGTGCGGAATGGTTCAGCAGGCCGTTGAAGACCTTCGAAGCGAAAAGATATTCATGAGCAAGCAACTCAACGAACATCAAGAACGAGACCGAGACACAGCTTTGCATTTCATCCGCTCCAAGGCATTTCAAGGCATCTGCGATGTTCTCGCATTGCCAGCCGACAAAATCAAAACAAAGGCATTAAAATATGAATCTCGCGATTGATCCAGGCACAACTCACAGCGCGTTCGTGCAGTTTCACAACGGCAAGATCGTTGACCACGGCCACATATCAAACGAGGAGATGCGCCAAGTGCTCATCGGTCGCGAATACACTCGATGCGCTTGCGAGATGATAGCCAGCTACGGCATGGCCGTAGGGGCTTCGACATTCGAGACGTGCGTCTGGATCGGACGATTTATCGAGGTTGCACGAGTGGACGTAGAACTGATTTTTAGGAAAGATATTAAACTTTTTCTCTGTGGCACGATGCGAGCCAAGGACGCGAACATTCGCCAAGCCTTGATCGACAAAGTCGGGCCGCAGGGAACAAAAGCCCAGCCGGGGCCAACCTACGGCATCAAATCCCACTCGTGGGCGGCACTCGCTGTGGCCGTATATGCAGCGAACAACAACAAAGGAAAATAGAAAATGAAAATAACAAAAGGAAAACAAACACGCGCCCAGCGCGTAGTCATCTACGGAGTGGAGAGCGTAGGCAAAAGCACATTCGCGGCCAAGTTCCCCAGGCCGCTGTTCTTGGACATCGAGCAAGGCACAAGCCACCTAGATGTGGATCGTTGCGAGATCAACACTTGGAAGCAGTTAACGGACGCATTGGCCGAGGCCAAAGCGACCGACTACAAAACCATCGTTGTAGACTCGGCAGATTGGGCAGAACGCCTGTGCGTTGAAGACCTACTCGCCACCAGCAAAAAGACAAGCATCGAGGATTTCGGCTTCGGTAAGGGGTGGGTGATGGTCGCGGAAAGAATGAGCCGTATGCTGTCCAGCATCGATCAACTCATCGACGCCGGCAAGAACGTGGTGATGATCGCGCACTCGAAAATCGTGCGCTTCGAGGCTCCAGACGCCTTGGCGGCATACGACCGATACGAGTTGAAACTAAGCAAGCAAAGCTCGCCGCTCTTGAAAGAGTTCGCGGATGAACTCTGGTTCCTACGGTTTAAGACCAAGGTCTCGACCACGGAGACAGGCAAGGGAAAAGGTATCGGTGGCAAAGAGCGCATCTTGTTGACCACGCACAGCGCGGCATACGATGCGAAGACGCGAAGCGGACTAGCAGAGGAACTCCCGCTGGAGTGGGCATCGGTCGCGCATTTGTTTGAGACAACGGCGCAAGCCGTAGTCGCACCAACTGCAACACCACCGGAAAGCTGGGCAGGACGGCTCGCAGAACACGAAGGCGCGGTCAATCAGTTCCTAATCGGGCGCGGCGTCCTTACAAGCGAGCAGACGTGGCGTGACTGCGCACCAGAGTATCTGGAGCGCGTTGCTCTTCGCGTCGATCAATTCGTCAATACGGCTATCGAGTGGAGAAATGCGAACCAATGAGCAAAGAAATCTCACCTAGCAGTCTGCCCAAGCTCGCCGAATGCGCTCTCTTCGAGGGCGCAAACGGCACGAGTTCAGCGGCGGAGCGCGGCACGGCAGTTGACGTTGCGATCCGCAACCTTATCTCGGCACAGGACAACGTAATATTCATCGGCGAAGACGCCGGTGCTATCGCCTACGGCGTCGATGAACTGACGCGCCTTGCGAAAGGATCGTTTGTTGAAACTCGCGAAGAGTATCTTGCAATGGCAGTACCTGGACTAAGCAAACTCGGCACGGCAGACGCAGTTTGCAAAGCCGAGAAGTGGGTCGCAGATATCAAGACAGGGCAGTTGCGGAATTACCGCGAGCAACTCGCGGCCTACGCATTGGCGTGTATGGAGGACAACTTTGATACGAGTTGGACTGCGCACGTCATCTATGTCGATCAAAAGCTCATCCGTAGCTATGATTTCACATACGAGGAAGCCAAGCAAGGCACGCAACGCACAATAGACCGCGCAACAAGCGCGGATGCAAAGCCCACGCCTTGCGAGTATTGTAGCTGGTGCAAGTATTACAACAATTGCAACGCCATCGTGCGGCAGGCTGAGAGCGCGGTCGCTCTCATCCCAGACATTAACGGCAACAGCATCGATGCGATCCGCCAGCGAATCCTTGCAACAGCAGAAAGTATGGGAGCATTCGCGAAGGAATGGAAGTTAGCAGAAAAGGAGATCGCCGAGCCGGTGCTTGGTCATCTTAAAACGAGACTCGAAAACGGGGACGAAGTTCCCGGATGGAAACTAACCAGCATGAGCGGAAGGAAATTCGTGGAAACAGACGCAATAGCCAAAGCAAGCCAGAACATCACCAAAGAGACATTAATACTCGCCCTTGGCGGGAAGATGTCAGAAAAGAGTTATCTGGAACTCTGCGCCAATAACTGCGTAGAGCCAGACCAAGACGCAGTAAAAACCGGAGCGCATTCGCTCCAACTAAGACAAACAAAAATAAAATAGAAAATACAAATGCCAACATACAAAGCAAACGAACCAAAACAGGCCGCGATTTACTTCGTAGAGCCGGGAACCTACGAAGTCGAAATCATCAAGGCTGTCGAGAAGACGAGCCAAGCCGGCAACCCAACGATCAAGCTGGACGTTGCCGTCCTGCTAGAAGGCGGAACAACAGGGCCGACGATGTGGGAGCATCTCACCTTCACGGCAAAAGCAGGGTGGAAAGTTGATCAAGTGCTGTCGAGCATCGGGCGTGCAGTAATACCAGGCGAAG
>Ga0208923_1000256_pt1 | contig 12474 bp, 13 predicted proteins | sample ColrivemetaGS575_FD_187620 | JGI IMG/M metagenome (GOLD analysis project Ga0208923, IMG submission 187620) | Estuarine microbial communities from the Columbia River estuary - Freshwater metaG S.575 (SPAdes) (version 2) | ecosystem: Environmental > Aquatic > Marine > Intertidal zone > Estuary ...
GAGGCAAAACAAATTAAAAATCACTTTAAAAAATGAGAGCATTTTATCAGGCAATTGAATATATTAAAAGTACGTTGGAAAGCGCACCGCTTTTAAATACCATAACTCACGGCACAGACATAATCGATAATGTTAAGAAAAATATTTTTCCGCTGGCTCATATTAATATACTCAGCTCTTCAATCAGTAACGGAGTTGTCAATTTTACTTTTGAAGTGGCTGTCGTAGATATTCGTAATATGTCAAAGATAAACGCAAACGATAAATTTTTAGGGAACGATAACGAACTCGATAATTTAAATACCTGCCACGCGATCTTAAATTTTATGATTACTCAAATGAGATTGCAAAGAAACGACCAGGATATAGAATTACAAAACGATCCAACTTTGCAACCGATATTATTAGCGTTTACAAATGCGCTTGACGGCTGGAAGTGCGATATTGAAATAAGCGTACCGAATAACGATTTTAGTGTTTGCTGTAATGGAGACTAAAAACGTACAACAAGCCTTAAACGAGTTTGGGCAATCGGTAGTTGATAGGGCGAGAATGAATTTAAAAACCGGAGGACGTTACGGAACGCATAACGCATCCGGTCAATTATCAAAGTCGTTAGATTACAAAGCCAAAGAGAGTAAAAACTCAATCGCTTTTGATTTTTACGCTGAGAGTTATTGGAAGGAGTTAGACTTCGGAACGAAAGGGAGTGAGTCAAGTTCAAAAGCTCCAAACTCTCCTTATAAGGCAGCTGCCTCAAGGGGTGCGATTGATAAATGGGTAATTCGCAAAGGCATACAAGGAGTGCGAGGCGCTGGAGGTCAATTTGCAAATCGTAAAATGATGGTGACGTCTATAACAAACTCGATAAATAGGACCGGAACATACGAGACGAGATTTTTTAGGAATGCCTTTGATATACAATACAAAGATTTTGATAATAATATAGTTGAAAAATACGGCTTAGATTTGGAGTCGTTTTTAAAATTTACTTTAAAAGATAATTTATAAATGAAAGTAGTAAAAGTAAGAAGTCCGTTTATAATTGAAATCGATGAGGCTACTCAGTTAGGATCAAAGATTGAGATATTTATTTGGAATTTTGGAGACGCAGAGCCAGCAACTCCGACATATACATTAAGCAAGCCAATACCAACGACAGCGCAAAGACATACGAGTTACAACGTGGCGAATTTTGTTAAGGAATATATCGATAACATTGCACCGGTTTACGTCGATACAATTGCTCAAGACACTAACGAAAATTGGGCTATATTTAAAGTGAAACGATATTGGGATAATGCTGGAGTTTACACTTTACTCGATACAACTCAGTATATTGGTGTTAATGGTTTCACGAATTATATGGACGGATTGCAAGTTCCAACGGAAACGAGAGTAATGCCGTTATTTAATTCGGATATAAAAAATAATTATCAAATTGAAAGTTCGTACTCTCCGGATACAATCCAATATTTGAATGTGTTATTTGATTTTCAAGACAACGACGATTTACTAGATATTACTTACTACAATATTAATGGAAGTAATCCAAGCTCATTCCAATACGACTCATTAAGTGGAGTTTATTTATTTAAAATTCCAATTAGTTTGGCAAAAGTTGACGGGAATTTTATAGACGGATGCAATGTAGTAATCAATTTTACCCCAGACGGAGGAAGTTTAATTTCAAATCAATTTAATACCTATCCAATATGCGAGCCAAAATATACGCCGGTACTTTGTGATTTTATTAATCGTCACGGAGGTTGGCAGACGTTAACATTTTACAAAGCTCAGACCAATAGCGTAACGGCTAAAAGTGACGAATATAAATTGATGCCTAACGAAGTTAATTATAATCCATTAAGAGGGCAGAGCAAATCATTTAATATTAGAGGAACTCAAAACGTTACTTTAAATACTGGTTGGGTTGACGAGAATTATAGCGAATTAATTACTGACTTACTTTTAAGCGAGACAATTTTACTAGATCAAAAACCGGTCAACCTTAAAACTCAAAGCTCTGAATTAAAAACCAAGTTAAAAAATAGAATGATAAATTATACAATGGAGTTTGAATATAATTTTAATTTAATTAACGACGTGGTATGATTTTAAACTTAGCTTTATTTTTAAAAAATAATGACTTAAATAAATACCAAAGGAGCGACTTATTTAACGATGAGACTATCTCAATTACTCAAGTTATCCAAGACGTCCAGGATATTAGTCTAATTTTTACAAATTTTACCAAGACATTTTCACTTCCTGCGAGTGACGAAAACAATAGACTATTCAAACACTATTATAATTATGATATTGACGGAGGATTTGATGCGAGAGTAAAGATTGACGCCTATATTGAGATTGATAGCAACCGATTTAATAGCGGAAAGGTGAAATTAGAGGGGGTTGACATGAAAAATAACCAGCCTTATTCCTATCGAGTGACGTATTATGGTGACACAATTAACCTAAAAGACGTAATCGGAGAGGATAAATTGAACGCTTTGCCTTTGTCTAGTTATAATTTGACGTATAATAACACTACAGTTAAGACAAAATTCCAAATTGATCCGACTACAACGGACGTAATTGCGCCTTTTATCTCGCACACAAACCGATATTATTTTGATAGTAGCTCAGGACATAGCGAAAACGATACGAATTTATATTATCAAAGTGGAGGCACACACGAACACGGACTTTTGTGGAATGATTTAAAATATGCTATTCGTTTGGATGCAATAATCCAGGCTATCGGAACGCAATACGGATTGGTTTTTAGTAATGATTTTTTTGATAGTGCAAATTTAGATTACTATAATTTATTTATGTGGTTGCATAGAGCCAAAGGAGGAGTGCAAGGAGTTGACGCTGGAATTTTCCCTCCCGAGTTAATAAATTCGTGGAATGTAGTTAGCGGAAATCACGGAGCTTTTACAACTTCTAGCAATTTATTTGTTAATTCAGATTACGACGGAGCCTCAAATAGTATTGCAATAACAACCACGTCAACAAGTGATTATAAAATTAGTATTTTAAGAAATGGAGTTTTAGTTTTTCAAAGCAATACGTTAAATGGAAGTCAAACGCTAGATATTACTTCCGTTTATTTTGATAATAATAATAATTTTACATTTTTTATTCAAAGTCAACCTGTAATTACTATCGACGATATTACTTTACAACTTGGATATTTTGATTATACCGATCCAGGTATTCCGTTAACATTTGACGTTTTTAGTACAACTTTATTTAACACAAACGCCACTTTTGTTTTCGATATTGCTCAGCAAATTCCGGAGATAAAAGTAATTGATTTTTTAAGTGGTATTTTTAGAATGTTTAATTTGACGGCTTACGTTGAAAATGGAATTGTAATTGTAAAAACCTTAAATGATTTTTATGCAACCTCAAACGTTTACGATATTACGCCACATATAAAAGTCGATAGCAATACCGTTAACGTTGCATTACCATTTAAACAAATTGAGTTTGGCTACGAAGACACAAAGACTTTACTAGCGTTAAAACATTCTCAGCAATTTAACTACGATTGGGCTAAGGAAATTTATAATGAATTGCCGGATATTGACGGAGGGATTTATAAGGTAACTCTTCCGTTTTCTCACTTTAAATATGAGAGAATTTTTGATGTCAATGCGCCAACAACTCCACTAGATATTCAATGGGGATATTCGGCAACGGACAACTTTAATGCTGCGACTGGAAACTACGAGGCAGCCTTAGGAAAGCCTCTTTTATTTTATCCTATATTAGTTACCGGAGTTGCGAATATGTCATGGAGACCTACGACTTCAAGCCACGAACAAATCACGTCTTATATTGCTCCGTCAAATTCTTTGAGTTTTGATCCAAATGTAAGTAAGACAAATATAAATTTTAAGGCTGAATTAAACGAGTGGACTTTTGGCAATGATTTTACGGACACTTTATTTTTAAATTACTATCAGGATTACATTATGCAAGTTTTTAATCCTAAAAACAGACTTACAAAAATTAAGGCGATTTTACCTTTGTCAATACTTTTAAATTTTGAGTTAAACGATAGGTTTAAAATTGTGGATCGTCTATTTAGAATAAATAAAATTACTACTAATTTAACAACCGGAGAGAGTGATATGGAACTCTTAAACGAATTATGATAACAAACATTTTAGAAATGCTTAAACACGTTGAGCAATACGAACACAATGAAATAATCGCAAGCGCTAAGGGAAAATACGAACTTAAAAAAAACTATTTACAACAATTTAAAGACATATTAAAATGGCGATTGAGAAAGTAATTGATATAAACATACAAAGCAACGCAGACGAAAGGGTTGGAAGTTTACGCTCACAATTAAGAGAGGCTCAGGCAGACGTTGCCGCCTTATCTGAAAAATTTGGAGTTACTTCAAAAGAGGCTATCGAGGCAGCAAAAAGAGCCGGTCAATTAAAGGATCAAATCGGAGACGCAAAAGCCTTAACGGATGCGTTTAATCCGGATGCTAAATTTAAGGCTTTGAGTTCGTCTTTGGCTGGAGTTGCCGGAGGGTTTGCAGCGTTACAAGGTGCGCAAGCGTTATTTGGTAGTCAATCAAAAGAGGTAGAGCAAACGCTTTTAAAAGTTCAAAGCGCAATGGCTATCTCTCAAGGTTTACAAACTATCGGAGAGAGCGTTGACTCATTTAAGCAATTGAGTGCGGTTGCTAAAAGTTACACAATAGTACAAAAAATCGTAACGGCCGGTCAATGGCTTTGGAATGCTGCCTTAGCTGCCAATCCAATCGGGGCGCTTGTTGTAGTAATAGCCGCTTTAATTGCTGCGGGAGTTGCGTTGGTTAATTATTTTAAGGAAAGCTCAGCGGAAAACGCTAAAAATACGGCAGCCGTTGAGGCAAATAAAAAGGCTCTCGATAATCAAACAAAAAGTCTTGAGAAAAATGCTAGTAGTTTTGATAAAAAACAAAAGCAAGAGATATCAATGGCAAAAGCCTCAGGAATGAGCGCTGAGGCGATTAGAGCTTTGGAATTAAAATTGATTGACGAGAAAATTGCTTACGAGAAATCGGCTAAAGCGATTGCGTTTAATACTTACGAAAAAAATAAGAATTATTTAGCATCTTTAAAAGCCTCCGGAGCTGACGAGGAGTTAATTAAAAAACAAATTGAAGTAACAAACGAGTCAGTTAAACAAGTTAATAAACAAAATGAGAATTTAAAAAAAGCGTTTGACGAAAAAAAGGACATACAAAATCGTCACCAGGTTGAAATTAGACAATCACAAACTAACCATAATAAAGAGGTAGCCGATAAAAATAAAGAGGCGTCCGACAAAGCTAGAGAACTAGCAAAAGAGACAGCAAAGAAAAAAGAAGAGGAAGAGAAAGCGGCTTTGAAAAAAATAGCTGACGACAAACTCTCCGCCGATATGGACTCGGCTAAAAAGGCAATTGAGATTTTAAATGAATTAAATAAAAAAACAGAAACTCCAGCCCAAAAAGAGACTAGAGAATATGAGGAAAAACTTGCAATTTTAAGAGCCAATAATTTATCTACTGAGAAATTAACCAAAGACCATTTAGACGAATTAAAAAAGATTGAAGACGATATTAGATTAAAAGCCGACGAGAAAAAAGCTGCAGAGTTAGAAAAAATAGTCAATGACTCGACAGCAACTTTTGACGCTAGACTTGCTGCGGTAGATGCAGAACAAGCGTTATTACAAAAGCAACTCGATGACAAAGTAATAACAGAGGAGCAATTTAATGATAAGGTAAAAGCGTTATCAAAAAGTAGGTTAACAATTGGAGAGTTAGAAACTAAGGCTAAAATTGAGCAAGCTCAAAGAGGTGCGGCATTATTAAGTAATATATCGGATTTAATTGGAAAGGATACCGCAGCGGGTAAAGCCGCAGCAATAGCAGCGACAACTATAAACACTTACGCAGCCGCTCAAAGTGCGTTTAAAAATGCTCAAGAAAATCCAATATCTATACTTGGGCCGGCTTATCCATATATCTCAGCCGGTTTAGCAATTGCCGGAGGTTTGAAAAATGTACAAGCAATTTTAGCTGTTCCAACGCCTGGTGCTGGAGGTGGCGGAGGTAGCGCACCAAGCGGAGGCGCAACAATGACCGCACCGAGTTTCAATACCGTTGGATCGAGTTCAACAAACCAACTCGCTCAGACAATTGGAAGTCAAAGTCAAACTCCGATAAAAAGTTATGTGGTGGCCTCAGACGTGTCGACAGCTCAGGCTCTCGATAGAAATATTATATCAAACGCGTCAATTTAATATAAATAAAATCTATTATAAAAATATTCACTATAGATAAAATCTTGAGCTGTGAGATATTGATTTTATTAGGATTTTGCGTTAAATTGAAAAACTTTAAAAAGACGATATAATATATATAAAGTCCTTTTAATTAAAATAAACGCTTAAAAATAGCCTTAAAATTAATATGGATTTTCAATCTAAAAGTTGAAATAAAAAATAAATTTTAAGGTTATAGGTTGAAAATAGAGTTAAATGTTTGATATTAAAATATCAAAAATGAAAAAAAGTTTATAACAAAACACTAAAAAAAAGTTATCTTAGTATGGAGACTTACAAAGTTATTTTTAATGAAGAGGAAAACGAGGGAGTGTATGCAATCTCTTTAGTTTCAGATCCAGCGATTGAGTCTAATTTTATTTCACTTTCAAAAAATAAAGAAATTAAATTAGCTACAATAAATGAAGAGCAAAGAATTTTAGTTGGGCCAGTATTAATTCCAGATCAATTAATTTATCGTAATCAGGACGGACACGAATATAATATTATGTTCCCAAAAGAAACGATAAAACAAGTACAACATAATTTTGTACAACAAGGTTATCAAAATAATTCAACACTAGAACACTCAGGAAAATCAATTCCAAACGTGACATTTGTTGAGACTTGGATAAAAGAGGACGAAGTACATGATAAGTCCGTATTATATGGATTTAATGAGCCAGTAGGTACGTTGTATGGTTTAATGAAAGTTAACAATGACGAGATTTGGAACGACTACGTTAAGACTGGCAAAGTTAAAGGATTTTCTATTGATGGAGTCTTTGACATGGAAAAAGTAAATTTAAAAACAGAGATTAATATGAATTTAGAAAGTATTGTTAATGCAATAAAAGAGGGTTTTGCATCGATAAAATTATCGACAGAAACCGAGCAAGTTGAAACCGTTGAAACCGTAGAGGTTGCAATGGCTACAATGATGCTAAAAGATGGTGTGACTATTTTAGAGGCTGAGTCTTTTGAGGCTGGGCAAGCGGTTTTTATCGTTGCTGAAAATGGTGACAAAGTTGCTGCTCCAATTGGAGAGCATGAACTTGAAGACGGAAGAGTTTTAGTAATTACCGAAGAGGGTAAAATTGCTGAAATTAAAGACGCAATGGTTGAGGAAGAAACTCCAGACGCAGCTCCGGCTGAGGCTGAGGCTGTTGAAATGTCAACTGAGGAAATGATAAAAGCTATCGTTACCAATATGAGCGTTGAAGTTTCAAAACAAATTGAGGCAATTCGTACCGAATTAAGCGCTCAAATTGCTGAAGTTAAAACTAGTAAAGTTGAGGTAAAAGCGTCAACAAAAGCAAAGCCGGAAGTTGCTGAAACTTCAACAAAAAACGTGAAACTTTCAAGATCACAAAAAATATTAAATAACTTAAAAAAATAATTTTAAAAAATGGCTACAACTACAACTGTATCATCGAACTACAATGGAACTGCTGCCGGTGCAATTATCGGTCAAGCGTTCAAAACTATTGACACAATAGAAAAAGGAGCGGTAACTATCGCTGAAAATGTAAACTTTAAATTGTCTTTGCGTAAAATCGCATATACAGACGGAACTACCGCTTATACTTGCGGGTTTGCTCCAGCTGGGACAATCGTATTAAACGAAAACACAATCGAGCCTTTCAAATTCAAAAATGATTTTGATGTTTGTAAAGAAGATTTTAGACAGACTTGGTCTGACGGAATTATGGGCGGAGGAGCTGCTAACGCAAGCGCACCAAGCGACATAATGGACGCAATCCAAGCGGAAGTTTTAGGAGCTATCGGTGAAAAATTAGAGTCTGACATGTGGACTTCTAGCGCTAACTTCGACGGTTGGTTGACTTTATTCGCTGGTGACCACGACGTTAACAAGCCAACTGCTGACGCTGCTGTTACTGAGGCTAACGTTTTGACTAAATATTTGAAACCAGCTTTAAACGCTGTGCCAATTGCTTTGAGAAATAAAGAGTTAGTAATTGCTGTATCTCCAGACGTTGCTCAGGCTTACGCTTTTTACTTATCTACTCAAGGTATTGTTTATGGAATGGGTAACACTGACTTTGCTTTGGCATTCGGACGTCACACATTAACAGTATTAAACGGATTACCATCAAACTCGGTTGTTATCTACGAAAAGAAAAACTTAGTTTTCGCTACTGGATTAACAGCAGACCACAACCAAGTTGCACTTGTTGACGAAGACGAAATCGGTTTATTAACTGGTAAAGTTAGAGGTAAAGTAGTTTACAACGTTGGAGTTGGATATTACAACGCTGAGGAAATCGTTTGGTTATCTTTAGACTAATTAATTAACATAAATACCGCTCATTAATTTGGGCGGTTTTTAATAAAAAAAATATATATATGTCATGTTTAATTTCAGCGGGAAAACTGCTAGGCTGTAAAGACCAACGAGGAGGTTACAAAAATTTATACTTCGCCAATTATGACGATTATAGTTTTGTTATTGCTGCTCACGAGGTTACAAGTTTGGGATCTTTGGATGAAGTTTTCAAATACGAAGTAAAAGCTACAACAAATACATTAACAGAAACCGGAACAAGTTCTCAGGATAATGGAACATTTTTAAACGCTCAATCTTTAGCGGTTACACTTCCAAAATTATCGGCTGACTTACAAGCTCAGGTTCAATTAATTTGTGCGTCTCGTCCTTACGTTTTCGTAGAGGATTATAATGGAAATATTCTTTTAGTTGGTGCAGCTAACGGAACGATGTCAAATTGCACAAAAGTAACCGGAGGAGCTGGAGCTGACTTGTCAGGTTTCACTTTGACGATTGCTGGAGAAGAGAGCAATTTAAGTCCATTTTTGGACTCAGCAACTAAGAGCGCATTATTCGCTTTAGTTAGCAACGTGGTTGTTTCCTAATTTTCTTTCATAGTTTGTTTAAAAAAAAGTCACTTCGGTGGCTTTTTTTGTTACAAAACGCTTTTTTTTAGTTATATTAATATGTGGATATTTAATTTAACAGCACCCTACCAATTCAAATGTATTCCTCGATCTTATAATGGAGGCGAATTGACGTTTTTTTTACGTGACGAGTTACGAGATATTATATTTGAAATTGAAATGCTTGGCTCATTTTATCAAAATAACGTTTTAATATTAGATTTTGAAGAGCCTATTTTAATTGAGGGGCAAAGTTTTGAAATTACAATCAATGAAGACGACGTTTTGATATATAGAGGCAAAGCATTCGCAACCGCACAAACAGACCTTGAGAATTTTCAACTCAACAAAGGAGTTTTAAAAGTATAAATTTATGGAGAAATTACAAATTATAAACCTATCAAACTACATTCGTCCTGAGATTAAAGAGGTGAGCGGTAAAAAGTGGGTTTTAAATGGAGATAAAAATAGTTTTTATCAAACTATTATCGACGCTTACAACGGATCACCAACTAACTCGGCGATAATTGACTCTTATAGTCAGTTTATTTACGGCAAAGGTTTGACGTCGGATGACAAAGCAAAAAAACCTAGCGAATGGGCGGCGATTATGTCGCTAGTTTCTAAAAAAGATTTGCGTAAAATATGCAAAGATTTTGAAATGTTTGGCGAGGCATCAATTGAAGTAAAATATATCAATAATAAAATACAAAGATGTTTCCATATTGCAAAACAAAGGATTGCTCCGGAGGTTGCAAACGAAGAGGGAGACATAACCGGTTACTATTATAGTTATGATTTTTCAAATGTAAATAAATATAAGCCGGAACGCTTTGACGCTTTTGGTTTTGGAGAGGGTTTAAGCGAACGCTCTGAGATTTACATTTTTAGAGACTACCAGGTCGGACAATTTTATTATAGTAATCCAAGTTACGTATCCGGGATTTCGTGGGCTAAAATGGAGGAGGAGATTTCAAACTACTCAATCAATCACATTCAAAAGGGCTTGTCATTCGGACATATTATAAATATGAATTGTGGCATCCAAGAGAGCGCAGAGACAATCCAAGAAAATACGAGACAAATTCGTAACCACTTAACCGGATCTCAAAACGCCGGAGCATTCTTTTTAAATTGGAACGATAACAAAGATAGTGAGATAACAATTTCGGCTTTGGAAGTATCGGACGCTCACCAGCAATATGCTTACTTAAGCGCAGAGGCTAGACAACAACTTTGCACCTCTCACAAATTAACGTCTCCGATGTTAGTAGGGATAAAAGAGGCAAACGGATTTAGCTCAAACGCTGAGGAGATAAAAGTTGGTTTTGCTGAATTAATGATAAATGTTATACGTCCAAAACAAGAGATTATTTTAGACGGATTAATGGAGGTTTTTGCTGTCAACGGACTTACTTTGGACTTACAATTTGAAAGCCTAAGAAGTGAGGAGTCAACTATTATAGAAACTCCAACAGTTGCACCAACTCAATTAAACTCTCAAGATTTTTCAGACTTAGGAGAAAACATAAATTTAGATGAGTGGGAATTGATAAGCTCTGAGGCGGTAGATTATGACAAAGAGGATGAGTTAGACGCAGAAATTGAGCGTTTAAATAATGTTAGTACTCAATTAATGAAAGTAGGTTTGGCAAGCGCGTCAACTGGCGTAGCTAGACCAAATGCCTCAAGTTACCAAGACGGAGAATTATTTAAAAGTCGTTATAGATATAGCGGAAATCCAAATCCAGAACGTGAGTTTTGTAAAAAAATGATTAACGCAAATAAGTTATATCGTAAAGAGGATATTCAAATGATGAGTGAAAGAAATGTCAATCCAGGTTTTGGAATGCATCCAAACCCGGATCAACCTTATGACGTTTTTTTATGGAAAGGCGGAGGATTGCTTAGTGATGCGTTTCCTTTTGGAACTTGCCGTCATTTTTGGGTACGTGAAACTTATAGAAAACGAGCTGACGTAAACAATCCAAATGCTGACATAATCACTCCAGCGGTTGCTAGGAAAGAGGGCGAAATTTTACCAACTAATAATCCAAAGGCGTATATTGCGCCACATGATATGTAATTTATGGCAACGACAATACTACTTCGAGAAAACGAATTAACAAAAAATACCCTTTTGGGTGGGAATATTGATATTGATTTATATATTCCGTGCATCGCAGACGCTCAAAGGACTAGACTTGAGGAGATTTTAGGGGAAACTTTATATAATAAAATTTGTTTAGACTTTGAAAACGACGATTTGGAGGGTGATTATTTGACTCTTTACGAGGGTTATATAGTTCCGTTTATAATTGCAGCGGCAGCGGTTGAATATTTATTGATCGGAGCTTACAAAGTTAACAATAACGGAATATTTAAGGCGCAACCGGATAACTCAATCGCTATTGATAAAACCGAAGTCGATTATCTCGTTAATAATATGAGATTAAAATCGGAAATGTACCGAGATAGGATGTTCCGTTGGTTGGCTAGATTTCATTTACCAGAGTACGTTAGTAGTTCGACAAATATAGTCAATCCAATTCGCTCAAATTTAATTTGTGGCAAATGGTGGCTAGATAGACCATATTAAGATGAGGAAGACAGATAAAAGAACAGAGGAAAATATTAAGAAATTAAAAAAATTTATACTAAAATTAAACAATAACAAAAAAATTAAAAAAAATGAGTAAAGATATTAGAACAGACCACGAATATCAAGTGGCAGAGTTTGGAGATTTTGGATTTAGAATATTAACAGATGAGTCAGAACCAGGCGAACGTTTTTCTAGCATTATGGCTTTAGAAAATAGTGATATTACAATTATGTCAACTAGAGCTGGAGATAGTCAAGCTCAAATTTCACTAGCTTCGGGAATGACAATTTATGGAGATTTATATATTGATAGTATGGATGGTGGAAAAGTAATTGCTTACTTAAGAGGACAATAAAAAAATTTTAACAAATGGCATCGACATTAAACTTTACAACCAAAAGAGGGGATACTTTCAAACAAACGGACTTCCAAATAGTAATAAATGAAATTCCGTTAGACTTAACGGGAGGAGAAGTAAAAATCCAACTTAGAAAACAACCTGGAGGGCTTATTGCTTTGGAGCCAACGATTACAATTTTTGATCCCGAAAATGGAGAGTTTTGTATTGATGAGCAAATCATTAATATTGAGGCTTGTATTTATAGATACGACATTCAAGTGACTATTG
>Ga0208923_1000257_pt1 | contig 12464 bp, 6 predicted proteins | sample ColrivemetaGS575_FD_187620 | JGI IMG/M metagenome (GOLD analysis project Ga0208923, IMG submission 187620) | Estuarine microbial communities from the Columbia River estuary - Freshwater metaG S.575 (SPAdes) (version 2) | ecosystem: Environmental > Aquatic > Marine > Intertidal zone > Estuary ...
AAGAAATATTTTATCCAAGGAAGGGGAAATCAATAGATGGTTCTTCTACTTCGACACCACTATAAATATATACATGTCCAATGAATAAGGTGGGTTGCATGTTGTTATGAGCACCACCTCCACCAGCATTATTAACAGTTATTCCGGTTGTTGAAGAACCTGTAGTTTGACCAATATCAGCTTGGTCAGCTGCAGTTTCACTAGCAAAGGCATTATCTGTATTTTGATCATTCAATTGATTGACGTAAGTATGTGTATGTCCAGGGTCCGTAATAGTATGCGAGTGACTTGGCATTTCACCAACACTTAGTGTATGTGTTTCTGTACCAACAGAGTTTCCAAGAGTTCTATTTGTTAAACTAGCACCCTGACCTAAAGTACCTAGAACTCTTCCACGACAGTCTGGTAAACTAAATGAATTACCATCTACACTTCCAAAAGAAGTTCCAATAACAGCGAATAAAGCAGCGTAAGTATCTCTAGATAAACTACGTCCGTTGCATTTCAACCATCCATAAAAATCATTATTATAAACTGACATTTTTACATCACCAAGGTGATTAAATCTATCTACGTAAAATTTATTTGTAGCATCTCCTTCATGTGTTGGATATTTAACATTTTTTACTTTATTCTCATTTGCGTCGATATAACCGTTTGGTGAAATTTCGATAGCTCCGAATCTTTCTCTACTATTTGAAAAACTTGCCATATAATATAATCAATAAATTAAAAATTAGAAAAAGTGAATTTAAATCAAAAATATAACAATTTTGTATAAGTATTAATCAATAAAAAATGGATTACAAAAACGTGATTATCGCCGAGCTAGAAACTCTAGCACAAAAAGAAACAATCGAAAAAAATACTTTCAAAATGCGGGCTTATCAAAAAGTCATCAAACATGGATTACAAAAACGTGATTATCGCCGAGCTAGAAACTCTAGCACAAAAAGAAACAATCGAAAAAAATACTTTCAAAATGCGGGCTTATCAAAAAGTCATCAAACAATTGAAAGGTATGGAAAAAATTGATTCATGGGAAGACCTTGAAGATATTTCAGGGATTGGTAAAAAAATCAATGAGAAAATCGAAGAAATTTTTAAAACTGGAAAATTACGTTCTGCTGAAAAAGCAAGAACAAAACACAATCTCGAAATTTACGATGACCTCATGAAAATTCATGGTGTCGGTGCAACAAAAGCTAAAGATTTGGTTGAAAATTTTGGAATTATTTCTATAGAAGACCTCGAAAATAAATTAAAAGAGAACCCGGATATTCTTAATAATAAGCAAAAAATTGGTCTAAAATATTATACAGATATCAATCTTAAAATCCCAAGAAAAGAAATGGAACAACACGAAAGTTACCTGTTAACTACTTTAACACCATTAGATAAAGATATTCAAATAACAGTTGTTGGTAGTTATCGCCGTAAAGTTAAGGAATCCGGAGATATTGATGTCTTAGTTACACTTCGGAGACAAACAACATCAAACGAACGTTCTGAACTAATGTGTCAAGTTATTCAAAAATTAAAAGATGACAATTATATTAAAAGTTCATTAGCGTTAGGTCAATCTAAATATATGGGAATTGTAAAATTGAAAAGAAAGAGACATGCAAGACGCCTTGATATTCTTATTACAAGTCAAGAAGAATACCCATTTGCTGTATTATATTTTACAGGTAGTCAAGAGCTAAATATAATAATGAGAAAAGATGCTATTCAAATGGGACTTCGATTAAATGAACATAGTTTACTCGATAAAAAAGAAAAACCTATTATTCTAAAAAGTGAAGAAGAAATATTTAACAAATTAGGATACAAATATATTAAACCAGAAATGAGAACAAAGCAAATGGAAATAAGTAAATTTAAACTGTAAATAAAAAGTTAAACTTTGTCAAATATCATTTCGTTTATTCTCGTATTTATTCTAAATGTTCGATGGACTATTATGCTTATTACCAAAATAATTATAAGAACTTGAAAGAAATTCTTTTTATAGGTAACCTGAATGTAGTAACTAATAATTAACATAAATAATATATCCAAATCAATACCTAATAGTTGAATACGATGTAATTTTTCTAAACGTTGTCTAGTGGTTTCAGATAACATTAATAATATAATACAAAATAAGTTTAAAAAATAAATGTTAATAAAATTGTAAATTAGGACCTTCGGGTCCTTTTTGTATTTACCATTTATAAATTAGCTCTTTTCAAAGTTTCTCTATGTATTTCTTTTTGTTCATCACTTGAAATTCCCCAGTTCCAAGCAACTGTTTGTTTTATATGTTCTATTTTAGCTTGCATATCTTTTATACTATTTTCAAATAATACACTACATTTTTCAATAATAACAGAATTTAGTTCTATTTTATATTTCAAAGCAAATTTAAATAATTTAAGGATATCTTTCTCCTTATAGGCTTTATTTATTTCTGCAAAGTTTTCTTTACTCTCTTGGCTTCCATTATTTTTATCAGGATGTGTTTTTAATGATAAAAGTCTATATAATTTTTTAAGTTGTACATCTTCAGGTTCTTGTTCTTGTATTTCTACATCAATTTCTTCTGATAAATCCATACTTATTTCACTTGGAATTACAATCTTAGGTTCACTCGGTTTATCATCTATGTTATAATAATCTTTTAAGAATTGTTTATTATATTTATCAAATATGTATTGTGTTTCTTCTAATTCCAATTCTAAATAATCATATTGGGTTAAATAACGTTTAGTTCTTAGATTTATTAATACATCATCTATAATCTCATTCATTATTAAAGTATCTTAAAATATATATTATAATTAAATGTTTTTAAATGTTTTTAAATGTTTTTAAATGTTTTTAAATGTTTTTAAATGTTTTTAAATGTTTATAAATAAATTAATTCTAAAATATAAACATATATTTTTATGTTATTATTTATTAATTATAATTTATTAAAAGGCCATATTGTATCGATAAATTAATAATAATATTAAATTATAAACAATATTTTTATATATATATTTTTATGTAATTTAAATATTTAATACTAAAAATAAATATATTATTATATTATATAAAAATGTCTGGTACAACGTACAACGATAACGCACTTCAATTTCAATCTCAGATTGTTATTTCGGATACAACAAATGCCAGTATATCAAGTGCATCATTGATGGTATCTGGTGGCTTATCTACAAAAGATACATATGTAACTGGTCATGTCGCTGTAAACAATGTTAAAATAACACCTAATTTAAATGATATAATTTTTGAACAACAAGCTGTTTTAGAACAATCTAGATCCGAATGGACTGATATTCCTACTTTTTCGTTTAATAATTCTGTTTCAAATTCTTTTAAAGCATTTGTTAATATAACTGTTGCTGCTGGTATTTCAAAATATGCCATATGGGAAATCAATGGTATATATAAACCATCTGGTTGGTCCATTACTTCAAGTTTTACAGGAGATCTCACTAATATTAACTTTAGATGTTTAAACACAAATGGAGTTGGACAAATTCAATACATAAATCCTAATAGTACAGGTTCTACAACAACTATTAGATATAGAGCTACTACTACAGCACCTATTGGTACATCACCTACCGGTTCTGTTGGTATAATTAATAATACCAATGGTCCATATGTCGCTAACACTTTATTATATTCAAACACAATTAATACATTAGCGAGTACTGATCTTGTTTATAATTCAAATGTTTTCAAAATTGGACCTGGGTCTCGAATAGTTGCTGAAAATGCAAATTCTTTTACTAATTTTTCAAATGGTGGTTCTATGAGTGCTATGGGTGATGTATCTATAGCTAAAAATTTGATTATTGGGCAAAATATTGGTATTGCCAATACTAGTCCATCATTCGCTTTAGATGTATCTGGTGATATTAACTTTACTGGAAATTTCTACAAAAATAATTCCTTGTATAGTGGATCGTCTATTTGGCAAACAAATGGTAGTGATGTATTTTATACAACTGGAAATGTAGGTCTTGGTACAAGTAGTCCAGCGTATACACTTGACATAAATGGTACATTACGTACAACTAGTCTTACAACTGGAACGTTATTAGCAACTACAAGTGTCAGTTCAGGTGTATTAAATGCTACTAATAGTACAGTTACAAATGCTGTTGCCGCAACTTTAACTTCCGGAAATGCTATATTTACAACTGGTCTTACAACTGCAACGTTACTAGCAACTACAAGTGTCAGTTCAGGAATCCTTAATGCAACAAATATAACTGTTACAAATGCTGTTGCCGCAAGTTTAACTTCAGGAAATGCTGTATTTACAACTGGTCTTACAACTGGAACGTTATTAGCAACTACAAGTATCAGTTCAGGTGTATTAAATGCTACGAATAGTACAGTTACAAATGCCGTTGCCATAAGTTTAAGTTCAGGAAATATGAATGTTACAAATGCTGTTGCCACAACTTTAACTTCCGGAAATGCTGTATTTATAACTGGTCTTACAACTGCAACGTTATTAGCAACTACGAGTGTCTCTTCAGGTCTCCTTAATGCTACAAATATAACTGTTACAAATGCCGTTGCAACAACTTTAAGTTCAGGAAATGCTATATTTACAACTGGTCTTACAACTGGAACTTTATTAGCAACTACAAGTATCAGTTCAGGTGTATTAAATGCTACGAATAGTACAGTTACAAATGCCGTTGCCACAAATATCTCAAGTGCTTCGTTGCATTCTACAATCGGTTCATTTGGTACAGTTTCGTCAACTCTGTTATCTGCTGATATAATGACTGGTGGAAGTATAAGTTTATCTGGAAACTTGAACGTTGCTGGAACACTTACTGTTGTGAATATCACATCAACAAATATGGTCGAATCGAATATTACAACTGTAACGTTATTAGCAACTACAAGTGTCAGTTCAGGTTTATTAAATGCTACTAATAGTACAGTTACAAATGCCGTTCATACAACTTTAAGTTCCGGGAATGCTATATTTACAACTGGAATTACAACTGCAACGTTATTAGCAACTACAAGTGTCAGTTCAGGTGTATTAAATGCTACTAATAGTACAGTAACAAATGCCGTTGCAACAACTTTAACTTCCGGAAATGCTATATTTACAAACGGTCTTACAACAGCAACGTTATTAGCAACTACAAGTATCAGTTCAGGTGTATTAAATGCTACGAATAGTACAGTTACAAATGTGGTTGTGACAAGTTTAAGTTCAGGAAATATGAATGTTACAAATGCCGTTGCCACAACTTTAAGTTCAGGAAATATGAATGTTACAAATGCCATTGTCACAAGTTTAACTTCAGGAAATATGAATGTTACAAATGCCATTACAACTGCAACGTTATTAGCAACTACAAGTGTCAGTTCAGGTGCATTAAATGCAACGAATAGTACAGTTACAAATGCCGTTGCCACAAGTTTAAGTTCAGGAAGTGGTATATTTACATCTGGTCTTACAACTGCAACGTTATTAGCAACTACAAGTATCAGTTCAGGTGTATTAAATGCTACGAATAGTACAGTTACAAATGCTGTTGCAACGAGTTTAACTTCAGGAAATATGAATGTTACAAATGCTGTTGCCACAACTTTAACTTCTGGAAATGCTATATTTATAAATGGTCTTACAACTGCAACGTTATTGGTAACTACAAGTGTCAGTTCCGGTGTATTAAATGCTACTAATAGTACAGTTACAAATGCCGTTACCACAAGTTTAACTTCAGGAAATATGAATGTTACAAATGCAATTGCAACTGCAACGTTATTAGCAACTACAAGTGTCAGTTCAGGTGTATTAAATGCTACTAATAGTACAGTTACAAATGCCGTTGCAACGAGTTTAAGTTCAGGAAATATGAATGTTACAAATGTCGTTGCTACAACTTTAACTTCTGGAAATGCTATATTTATAAATGGTCTTACAACTGCAACGTTATTGGCAACTACAAGTGTCAGTTCCGGTGTATTAAATGCTACGAATAGTACAGTTACAAATGCCGTTGCAACAAATTTAAGCTCAGGTACAGTGAATGCAACTATAGGTATTACTACAGCTACATTAAAATTGACTTCAATGAATATCGCATTAGGAAATAATGCAGCTCAAAGTTCACAAGGATTATACGCAGTTGCGATAGGATACCAAGCAGGTCAAACCGCACAAGGAACAAATACAGTAGCGATAGGAAATAATGCAGGTAATATATCACAAGGTTCAAGTGCAGTTGCTGTAGGTATTAATGCAGGTAATACTTCTCAAGGTTCACAAGCAGTAGCACTAGGTATGCAAGCAGGTCAAACCGCGCAAGGTTCAAATACAGTAGCGATAGGTATTAATGCAGGTAATACTTCACAAGGTTCACACGCAGTTGCAATAGGTCCAAATGCGGGTGTGACTTCTCAGGGTTCACAAGCAGTAGCACTAGGTATGCAAGCAGGTCAAACAGCACAAGGAACAAATACAGTAGCGATAGGTATTAACGCAGGTAATACTTCACAAGGTTCACAAGCAGTAGCACTAGGTATGCAAGCAGGTCAAACCGCGCAAGGTTCACAAGCAGTAGCACTAGGTGTTAATGCAGGTAATACTTCTCAAGGTTCTAATGCAATAGCGATAGGTAATGCAGCGGGTCAAACAAATCAACACGCGAATTCTATAATTCTAAATGCAACTGGAAGTCAATTTAATTCAGGGATAACCGGTGCGTTTTATGTAAATCCAGTTAGGAATGTATCACAGACAAATGTATTAGGTTACGATACAACAGCGAAAGAAATAACGTATTTTTCATTGTCAAATATAACAACATCGAATTTAGTGGCGACGAATATCTCAAGTGCTTCGTTGTATTCTACCATTGGTTCATTTGGTACTGTATCATCAACATTGTTATCTGCTAGTATAATGACTGGTGGAAGTATAAGTTTATCTGGAAATTTAAATGTTGCTGGAACACTTACAGTTGTGAATATTACATCAACGAATTTGGTTGAATCAAATATTACAACCGCAACATTATTAGCAACTACAAGTGTCAGTTCAGGAATTCTTAATGCAACAAATAGTACAGTTACAAATGCCGTTACTACAAGTTTAACTTCAGGAAATATGAATGTTACAAATGCCATTACAACTGCAACGTTATTAGCAACTACAAGTGTATCTTCAGGTGTATTAAATGCAACAAATATGACAGTTACAAATGCCGTTGCAACAACTTTAAGTTCAGGAAATGCTATATTTACAAGTGGACTTACAACTGCAACGTTATTAGCAACTACAAGTGTATCTTCAGGTGTATTAAATGCAACAAATAGTACAGTTACAAATGCCGTTGCAACGAGTTTAACTTCAGCAAACGCTATATTTACATCTGGTCTTACAACTGGAACGTTATTAGCAACTACAAGTGTCAGTTCAGGAATCCTTAATGCAACAAATAGTACAGTTACAAATGCGGTTGTCACAAGTTTAAGTTCGGGAAATGCCATATTTACAACTTTAACTTCAGGAAATGCTATATTTACAGGTAGTGGTAATTTCTCTACATTTGTTACATCTGGCGCTTTATACAGTACAAATCAAACAACTACAAATGCTGTTTTCACAGCATTAACTTCCGGGAACTCATACATTAACGGAAGTTTAAATACTTATGATACCTTAACAGTTAATAAAACTGGTGAAGGAGCAGAATTATTAGCATTTGTGTTTAATACAGAAAGACCATGGGTATTTAAACAAACTGGAACTGGTTCTCAAGCATCTTTAGTTTTACAATCCCAGATTAATGCTAAATCTTTTATTATACAATCATCAAGTGGTAATAATATAGCATCATTTTACGATGGTGGAACTAATTCTAGTTCTTCTACAATTTCAAATTTAGTTGCAACAACTTTAACTTTAGGAAATGCTATATTTACAACTGGTCTTACAACAGGAACGTTATTAGCAACTACGAGTATTTCTTCAGGACGTCTCAATGCAACAAATACAACAGTTACAAATGCCGTTGCAACAACTTTAAGTGCCGGGAATGCTATATTTACAACTGGAATTACAACTGCGACGTTATTAGCAACTACAAGTGTTTCTTCAGGTCTCCTTAATGCAACAAATACAACAGTTACAAATGCGGTTCATACAACTTTAAGTTCCGGAAATGCTATATTTACAGCTGGTCTTACAACTGCAACATTATTAGCAACTACCTCAGTCAGTTCAGGTGCTTTATACAGCACAAATGCTACATCAATAAACATTGTTGCAACAAATATCTCAACTAGTACATTATATTCTACGATTAGTTCATTTGGTACAGTTTCATCAACCTTGTTATCTGCAGGTATAATGACTGGTGGAAGTATAAGTTTATCAGGTAATTTAAATGTTGGTGGAACTCTTACTGTTGTGAATATCACATCAACAAATTTGGTTGAATCGAATATTACAACTGCAACATTATTAGCAACTACTAGTATCAGTTCAGGTGTATTAAATGCTACGAACAGTACAGTAACAAATGCTGTTGCAACGAGTTTAACTTCTGGAAATGCTATATTTACATCTGGTCTTACAACTGCAACATTATTGGCAACTACAAGTATTTCTTCAGAAATGCTTAATGCAACAAATATGACAGTTACAAATGCCGTTGCAACAACTTTAAGTTCCGGAAATGCTATATTTACAAGTGGACTTACAACAGCAACATTATTAGCAACAACAAGTGTATCTTCAGGTGTATTAAATGCGACGAATACAACTGTTACAAATGCTGTTCATACTACGTTAAGTTCCGGGAATGCGATATTTACAACTGGTCTTACAACTGCAACATTATTAGCAACAACAAGCATTTCTTCAGGTGTATTAAATGCTACTAATAGTACAGTCACAAATGCTGTTGCAACAAGTTTAAGTACAGGAACAGTGAATGCAAGTATAGGTATAACAACTGGGACGTTATTAGCAACAACCAGTATCAGTTCAGCTTCTATTCAAGGTATAAACAGTACTATAACAAATATTGTTACTACAGCTTTAAGTACAGGAGCAATAATGATTACATCAGGTGGGTTATCTGCTACCTTTAATTCAAATACAATTGGTAATATATTTACTACTGGTGGTAATGTTGGTATTAATACAACCACTCCAAACTCTTCATTAGAAATTATTTCAAATAATACCGCAGGACAAATTTATGTTGGTGGTAATTTACAAAATAAAAAAGTTGTGTTATTCAACGCCGCTGGTATTAATAATGAGCACCAGTTCTATGGTTTTGGTATCAATTTTTATACGACACGTTATCAAGTTGATACAACTAGTGCAAATCACATTTTCTATGCAGGTGCAAGTTCAACTACATCAAATGAACTTATGCGTATAACAGGTTTAGGAAATGTAAGCATAGCGAATACAGCGAATATACCGACGATTAGTTCTGGTAATATATTAGGTACGAATAGTATAATTACGAATCAAACAACAATAAATATAGTTGCCACAAATATATCAACTAGTACATTATATTCTACGATTAGTTCATTTGGTACAGTTTCATCAACCTTGTTATCTACTGATATAATGACTGGTGGAAATATAAGTTTATCAGGAAACTTAAATGTTGCTGGAACACTTACTGTTGTGAATATCACATCAACTAATATGGTTGAGAGTAATATTACAACTGCAACATTATTAGCAACTACAAGTGTATCTTCAGGAATGCTTAATGCTACAAATATGACTGTTACAAATGCCGTTGCAACATCTTTAAGTTCAGGAAATGGTATATTTACAACTGGTCTTACAACCGCAACGTTATTAGCAACTACAAGTGTCAGCTCAGGTATATTAAATGCTACAAATATAACAGTTACAAATGCCGTTGCAACATCTTTAAGTTCAGGAAGTGCGATATTTACAACTGGTCTTACAACTGCAACGTTATTAGCAACTACAAGTGTAAGTTCAGGTGTATTAAATGCTACAAATATGACTGTTACAAATGCAGTTGCAACATCTTTAAGTTCAGCAAATATGAATGTTACAAATGCCATTGCAACAACTTTAAGTTCCGGAAATGCTATATTTACAACTGGTCTTACAACTGCAACATTATTAGCAACTACAAGTATCTCTTCAGGACTCCTTAATGCAACAAATACAACAGTTACAAATGCGGTTCATACAACTTTAAGTTCAGGAAATGCTATATTTACAACTGGTCTTACAACTGCAACATTATTAGCAACTACGAGTATTTCTTCTGGACTCCTTAATGCAACAAATACAACAGTTACAAATGCGGTTCATACAACTTTAACTTCCGGGAATGCGATATTTACAACTGGTCTTACAACTGCAACATTATTAGCAACTACAAGTGTTTCTTCAGGTCTCCTTAATGCAACAAATACAACAGTTACAAATGCTGTTGCAACAAGTTTAACTTCCGGAAATGCTATATTTACAACTGGTCTTACAACAGGAACGTTATTAGCAACTACAAGTATTTCTTCAGGACGTCTCAATGCAACAAATACAACAGTTACAAATGCCGTTGCAACAACTTTAACTTCAGGAAATGGTATATTCACAACTGGAATTACAACCGCAACATTATTAGCAACTACAAGTGTATCTTCAGGTGCTTTATACAGCACAAATGCTACATCAATAAACATTGTTGCAACAAATATCTCAACTAGTACATTATATTCTACGATTAGTTCATTTGGTACAGTTTCATCAACCTTGTTATCTGCAGGTATAATGACAGGTGGAAGTATAAGTTTATCAGGAAATTTAAATGTTGGTGGAACTCTTACTGTTGTGAATATCACATCAACTAATATGGTTGAATCGAATATTACAACCGCGACATTATTAGCAACTACAAGTATCTCTACAGGTGTATTAAATGCTACCAATAGTACAGTAACAAATGCGGTTTATACAAGTTTAAGTTCAGGAAGTGGTATATTTACAACTGGTCTTACATCAGCAAATATATTTGTAACTGGACCAAGTAATTTAAATGGTAATAGTAATACTCTTGGTTCTATTATTACAACTAGTGGTAATGTTGGTATTGGTACCACCTCTCCTGGATATAAACTTCATGTTGTAGGTGATATATATTCGTCAGGTGATATCACAGCATTTTCTGATATCCGTCTAAAGGAAAATATAGTACAATTGGTAGGATGTTTAGATAAAATAGATAACATGAGAGGTGTATCTTTCAATCGAATTGATACTGGTACTAAACACATTGGATTAATTGCACAGGAAGTTGAAGCACTATTCCCAGAATTAGTAGCAACAGATCAAAATTCTGGATTTAAGTCTGTTAATTATGGAAACGTAGTAGCTGTGTTATTGGAATGTATAAGAGAACTTAAGGGAGAAGTCAAAGAAGTCAAGACGAGAATAAATTTTTAAAGTAATTTGTCATCATACAGATTTCGTATGGAAATGGCATCAATATATTAGTTATAGTGACGCAAATAATGCAACTTATGGATTTGGTTTTGGATTCAGAGATGGAAGAGTAGTTGGTACAGCTTACGTTAGACACGTGACACGTTGAATTGTATCACTTTACATAAAACATATTACAAATCTACAAATTTTTTTTACAACAATTTACCATGTTTGACCAACATTTTAAATCAGTATGTTTTGGTAATAGTTCATTCTTATATGGGCCAATCCACCTTGGGGGAAATAGTGTATTTTGACTTATATATAACATAGGGTCTGTTAAATCACAAAGTTGAGAAGCTTTATTTGCACATGTTCTATTATCGTCGACTTTAAAAGTAATTTGAGAAATTTGAGGAATATTTGTATCAAATAATTTCGAATCTTTATCTATGTTTTTTTCAGTAACTTTTGTAAATGCATCTATTAACGCTTTAGATTGAACTTCTTTACGAACATGGTCATCGCATAACGCTTTTTGACGTATTGGTGATGTAGAATCTTTACTAATTTCCTTAAGATGTTTTCCAAAAGAGTCATTGAGATCACCTAAGAAATTCATATAAGCGTCTTCTTTAACATTGTATGGTAATTTTTGTCGTTTATAATCAGAATTAATAAATTTTTCCTGTATTGGTTGTTGTGTAAAAGTGTAAAATATGTATATACACAATATTACAAATAAATAAAGTACTTTCATCTCAATTAATATATACGCATAAAATAATAATCAAAAATTGAAATTATTTTATGTAATCAAAATTATAAAGTAGTTATGTTACATCAAGTTAATGGTGGATATCTTAAATTAATTATCGGGCCAATGTTTAGTTCGAAAAGTTCAACACTTTTATCTGAAATTAATAGATTAAAGTATATAACTGATAAAATTTTAGTAATCAATAGTGTATTAGATAAAGAACGTCAT
>Ga0208923_1000259_pt1:10000-12407 | contig 12407 bp, 10 predicted proteins | sample ColrivemetaGS575_FD_187620 | JGI IMG/M metagenome (GOLD analysis project Ga0208923, IMG submission 187620) | Estuarine microbial communities from the Columbia River estuary - Freshwater metaG S.575 (SPAdes) (version 2) | ecosystem: Environmental > Aquatic > Marine > Intertidal zone >...
TATATAATTTATAGTTGTAAATAAAATTGAACGTAAAAGCTTTTTTTATGAAATTATCTCTAAAAATCTACACACTTGAATAGATATAACTTTTAAAAAATTACTGATTTATTAAGTAATTGAAATAGAACGAGCTAAGAAGAATGCCCAAGTTGTTCCAATACCACCTAATAAATAGTGTGCTAATCCAACAGCTCGACCTTGAGTAATACTTAATGCTCTTGGTTGAATTGTAGGAGCAAAGTTTAATTTGTTATGTGCCCAAACAATTGATTCAATTAATTCTTGCCAGTAACCACGACCACTAAATAAGAACATTAAACTAAATGCCCAAATGAAATGTGCACCTAAGAAAATTAAACCATATGCTGATGATGCTGATCCATATGATTGAATTACTTGAGAAGCTTGTGACCATAAGAAGTCACGTAACCATCCATTAATTGTAATTGAACTTTGTGCAAAGTTTCCACCAGTAATATGTGAAATTGCACCATCTGGTGTAATTGTTCCCCAAACATCAGATTGCATTTTCCAACTGAAGTGGAAGATTACAACAGAAATTGAATTGTACATCCAGAATAATCCTAAGAAGACATGATCCCAACTTGAACTTTGACATGTACCACCACGGCCTGGACCATCACAAGGGAATCGGAAACCTAAATTCGCTTTATCTGGAATTAATTTTGAACTACGTGCATATAATACACCTTTTAATAAAATTAATACTGTTACATGAATTGTAAAAGCATGAATGTGGTGTACCATAAAATCAGCAGTGCCTAATTTAATTGGCATCATTGCAATTTTTCCACCAACTTCAATTACATCACCACCAAAAGCATAACTTGTTGTTGCTAAAGCGTTTGGTGCTGTTGTTCCTGGTGCTAATAAATGGATGTTTTGAATCCATTGAGCAAAAATTGGTTGTAATTGAATTGCTTTATCTGAGAACATATCTTGAGGTCTTCCTAATGCTCTCATAGTATCATTATGAATATAGAAACCAAAAGCATGACAACCTAAGAAAATACAAACCCAATTTAAATGAGAAATAATTGCATCACGATGACGTAAAACACGATCTAATAAATTGTTGTAATTATTTGCCGGTGTGTAATCACGTACCATGAAAATAGCACCATGTGCGGCACCACCAACTACACAGAATCCACCAATCCACATATGGTGTGTGAATAAAGATAATTGTGTAGCGTAGTCTGTTGCAAGATACGGATATGGTGGCATTGCATACATATGGTGTGCAACGATAATACTTAAAGAACCCATCATTGCTAAATTAATAGCTAATTGAGCATGCCATGAAGTTGTTAAGATTTCGTATAAGCCTTTGTGACCTTCACCTGTAAATGGACCTTTATGAGCTTCTAAGATCTCTTTCATATTATGACCGATACCCCAATTTGTACGGTACATATGACCAGCAATAATAAATAAAACTGCTAATGCTAAATGGTGATGTGCAATATCACTTAACCATAATCCACCGGTTACAGGATTTAACCCACCTTTAAATGTTAAGAAATCTGAGTATTCGCCCCAGTTTCCACCAAAGAATGGAGCTAAGCCTTTACCAAAACTTGGGTATAATTGTGCCATTAAGTCACGATTAATCAAAAATTCATGAGGTAATGGAATTTCTTGTGGTGAAACACCTGCATCCAATAATTTATTAATTGGTAATGCAATATGAATTTGGTGACCAGACCATGATAAACAACCTAAGCCCAATAAACCAGCTAAATGATGGTTCATCATTGATTCTGCATTTTGGAACCATTCTAATTTTGGTGCTGCTTTATGGTAATGGAACCAACCAGCAAATAACATGATAGCTGACATTGCTAAACCACCAATTGCTGTCCAGTATAATTCTACTTCACTAGTAATTCCTTCTGCTCGCCACATTTGGAACCAACCTGATGTTGTTTGAATCCCTTGGAAATTTCCTCCAACGTCAGCATTCAAAATTTCTTGGCCAACAATTGGCCAAACTACTTGTGAACTTTGTTTAATACTAATTGGATCTGTTAACCAAGAAGAGTAGTTAGAAAAATATGCACCATGGAAGTGCATACCACTAATCCATAAAAAGATGATTGCTAATTGACCAAAATGTGCACTGAAAATTTTACGAGAAACTTCTTCTAATGAGCTTGTTTGACTATCAAAATCATGAGCATCAGCATGTAAGTTCCAAATCCATGTAGTTGTCTTTGGACCTTTAGCTAAAGTTCTTGAAAAATGTCCTGGTTGGGCCCATTTTGCGAAACTAGTTTCGACAGCGTCTTTTTCTACAAAAACTTGTACGTTTTTTGAACGACGCTCTGTTGAGCTTATTGCCATTGATTTTCTCCTTTTGGGAGACGGAAATCTATGAAAC
>Ga0208923_1000262_pt1 | contig 12376 bp, 13 predicted proteins | sample ColrivemetaGS575_FD_187620 | JGI IMG/M metagenome (GOLD analysis project Ga0208923, IMG submission 187620) | Estuarine microbial communities from the Columbia River estuary - Freshwater metaG S.575 (SPAdes) (version 2) | ecosystem: Environmental > Aquatic > Marine > Intertidal zone > Estuary ...
TCAGGTGTATTTACATTTATTTTAGTTCCTAAAAATATATCTTCCCACGATAAATTTAAATCTAACCAAATATCATTGTCTTGCAAAATCCAATTACTATTATGCATTACATGTATGTGAATAATTAAATCGCCGTTTGGTAGTGTAGAATTATATTGATGAGGTTGTCCCTTTCCTGCGACTCTTAGTTTCATTCCTGTTTTAAGTCCAGCTTTAAAATCAACTTTAATATCTTGACCATTAACTGCAAACTTTTTAGAAGTTCCAGCGTAAGCTTCATCAAAACTTAAATGTAAATCTAATCTTAAGTCTTGACCCTTGGATGATTGTCTGGATCCAAATGCATTACCAAATACCTGATCAAAAAGATCTGACATGTTAATATTTCCATCACTAAATCCGTTAAAATTTTGAAAGTTAGAGGCTGAGTCATATTTTTGCCTCGAAGAATCATCGCCTATTTTTTCATAAGCGTCAGCAATCTCTTTAAATCTTTCGTCATTGCCATCGTTTTTATCAGGATGATATTCTTTGGCTAGTTTCCTATATGCTTTTTTAATGTCATCTTGTGAAGATGTTTTATCGACACCTAATACACTATAAGGATCCATCATCTGTTTTAAATCTAGGAGAATTAGGATGTGGCGTGTAATCTGCTTGATCTAAATTAAGTTTTTCTCTTAGATCTGCTTTTAGATTTTTTTCTTGAAGTTTACCAATAACAGCATTTCTTTTTTCAGATGTTTCTGAATTTTTATTAGATTTTTCTAATGCGTCTGCTATTCTTTTTAATTGAACCGCTATTTCTTTTGCTATTTTATCTTCCATGATTATTCTTTACTAAATCCGATTCTCCATTTTGGAAATCTTGATATGGCAAAGATTTATCTTTCTTTCCCATATGTGGACCGTTTACCATTATAGTGTCTTTGTACGGATTTGTTTCACCTATCTTTGATCGTAACCAATCATCTAGGCTTTTAACACTTCCACCAAAATGCCTTATTTTAATTAAAAGAGGATTTTCGTTTTTAAGATCTGCCCTATCTTCTTCAAATAATTTTATATACTTCATACTTTATATATCTCGCTTTGGAGACATAATAGAATCTATAGTATTTAATTGTTTCATGATATTAGCACACTTCTCGTACTCTTCATTTTCTTCAAAATAATCAAGCATCATTTTAAAAGTTCCGTTTAATGAAATTAATTCTGTAGGATCCATATGCCTAAGATGCCAATCATTAATACCGTTCTTTTCTATTTGTGCATAATTAGTTTCAATAGCTAATCGAATCATACGATCCTTGTATTCTTCAAGTTTCATTTCGAAATCACTATTGCTATTTTCCATAAATTCATCAAAATTGAAATCGTCTTCTTTCATGTATTATATATTAAAATAAATAATTTTGTACAGCTTCATAAACAAAATCACCGTCTTCGTTTAACGCATCTAATTGTTCATCTGTCATTTCTTTACCATCATATTCTGCGTATGCAATAAATGCATCACAAAAATCTGGATAATCTGCGGTGTCTATTCCGTCTACTTCTACGTCGCTAATCTTAGCGTAATCTAAATTTATCATATCTTATGTGTTTAATTATACTGCTAATATACCACAAATAAATGACATAAAAAAATCTGGGTGATTTATTTTCAAAAAAAAAGCGGCATAAGCCGCTTTAATTATATTACTTTAATCTTCTTTGGATTAACTTTCTTATCTAACATAATAGTTAGGATACCGTCTGACATGTTTGCTGTAACACTTTCAACATCAATATTAGATGCTCTAAATTTCTTTTCAAATGATTTCTTATATAGCGTTTCATCTTTTTCTTTAATGTCTGCAGAGATCTTTAATGTAGATCCTTCCATTTCAATGTCTAAATCTTTTTTAGAAAATCCAGGAAGTGCCATAGTAAATACTCCGTCTTCGTAATGAAAATCAGTAAGATGATCGCTTATTAATTTTCCAGTTTTCCATAGAGGTTCTTGTAATCCCCTGAAAATGGTGTCAAGGTGGTCGTTTGTTGTGTAAAACATAGTTTGATTTTTTTTATAATTATTTGAGCAACGTGCTCGTATAGTATACTGAAAATATTATACCAAACTAAGCATTAAGACTTAGTGTCATATATTTTTCAAATTAAATGACATGATGTCATTTTAAAATGGAAGAGCTTCTATAATTGGCATACCACTCATTTTTAACATAATGTTAGCGGTCGCTTGAATATCTTTTTCACAATATGTTTTTATTTCTTCTAACCTATCGTTCCAATAATATTCATTTACTTCTGGACCTGACATTGCATCTTTAGGAGATGGAATACCTAAGAGTTCTGAAATTAAACCTAATTTAGCAGAGTTCCATCCACCAAATTTCCAAACATCTTGTGTGTCTAGTAAACAGTTTTCCCATGGTTTTTGTTTGTGTAAATGAAATGCAGAAGGAACCTGTATCTCATTGATTAATGATCTCTTAATAATATAAGGTAAATCAAATCCTTTAATATTATGGCCGACCCATTTCATTTTAGGATATTTCTGCATAATCTTGGCAGCAGTTTGTGAAAAGTCTTTAAGAACCTGAGCCTCATCTGTTCCACTAAATGACATTGCTTTAAAGTCATTAGGAAATCCAGTCTCATCAAACTTTAATTGACCTACAGAAATACAAACTATTTTACCCCATTCTGGATAAAGTCCTGCCATACGAGACCACATTTTATGTGGATCAGTAAAGTCTTTAAGAGTTTCTGGCTGACTTTCAATAAGTTGCGTAGATTTTATATTCCAATACTCTTCGAGAGCAGGGTTATCATCTATGATCTCCTGGAATGTTTCTTTTTGTGTACTGGTTTCGATGTCAATGAAGATCATCTGTTGAAGTTCGCTTAGTGTATACATATATTTGTTTTAATCCTAAAAAACGCCTAGATTAATCTAGACGTTCTTTATACTCTCTTTTTAGGATTTGTTTATTTCTTCTTAGTAATAAACTTCCAAATAACACCAATAAGGGTGTTCGCTTTGTACTTCGCTCCTTTATAATTTAAAAGAAACGCTTTCATGTTTGTTTGTTTTTTCATATTATTGTTTTATCCAACCAGGAGCTTCGTCCCAGTTTCTGTTAGAAGATAAATGAGAATAAGAATCATAAGTTAACGAAATCATAACATAACCACCCGTGATTGATGTAGGCACTGATGCTTCATTTAACCAATAAAATGGTGCACGATCTATTCTCATATTTAAGAAATCGAATAGTTCATCTATTTGCATGTGATGTATCCACACATTAATAATCATACAGTTCATATTAGGTTCTGCCATAATTCTATTTTTAATTCTTTCTATTTATCTTTTTATTTATTCGATTTATCTTCTTTTGAATCTAGATTCATCTGAAGCAATCGTTGTATTAATATCCTCTTCTATATAAGCGTCAATTATTTTATTAGTTTTATCCGAAACATCTTCTCCATAATAGTCCTTATACATTTCTTTATATACATGTCCCATAACACCGAAGACTGGTCCAGGTTCTGATGACATTTCAATAACATAAGGATGATCTTTATCATCTATAACAACATCTACCGAATAAAAATCTAAATCATTATGTTCTTTTGAAAATTCTTCAACAACACTAACTAAATTTTCTGTTATAGGTGACTTTGATAATTCGTAATTAAATACTAGTTTATCATCTGCTTTTTTAGATAGATTTTTTGTTTCTTCATTTGCAGGCACTCTATATACTAGCATCAAAGGTTTTCCTTTCCAACAATAAATTCTAAGTTCATCTACGATATTTATCTTTTCTGAGAAAACTGAAAACTGATCTAAATCAACACCTTCTAAATCCTTTTCTTCTTTAAAAACCATAATACCCTGTCCACTATATCTATTATCTGGTTTAGCTATGATAGGATATTTAAGTTCTTTTAAATTTGATTTATCAAAAACTACTTTAGGTGTATGCTCAGATTCTTCATGAGTTTTGCACCATTTTACTTTGGAAGAAACTCTTTGTTTAGCTTCAATTGAATTATAAATAAATTTAGAATCCCATCCGTCTTTTATCATTTTCTCAATTTTCCAATTGGCATAATTAAGAACCGGAGTTTCAGAAGGTTCTGCTTTTTTATTTTTATCTAATAATTCAAATACCTTTGAGACGTTATATTTAGAATCATATACATATTTATTATCTGGCATTTCTACAGAAACTGCGATGCAGATTTTTTTAAGCTGATCAGTTTCATCGGCTTCTAAAAGAAAATCTTCAAATGTGTATATGCTTCTCATTTAATATATATCTACGAAGGAAACACTTCTATCGTTCTCTCTTCTCTAACTAAATCTGCCCACTTACCTTCATATCTTGTACCTTTGACAATGTGGTTATCAACCCAATGATAATTTCCACCCCTTGGTTTACCCATTAATAGACCATGATATTTAAAACCATGTTTATTTAGCCAAGTTTCTGTGATATCTCTAACTTCTTCGGTTCTTGATGTAAAGAATGTAACTACATGTCCTTCGTCAAACCATCTGTTAAGTGTTTCTACCGCACCAGTATATGGTAAAACTACTGACATTCTTTCTGGCTCTTCATTTGGCACATCATCAGTAATTGTACCGTCAATATCAATTAAGTAATTCTTAGCGCCATTCTTTAAGACAGGTGACACTAAATGCCCGTCATCTCCAACGATCTCGTTAAACGTAATCTCTTTTTTCATATTGTTTGTTTTGTTAATTATTCTTTCTCATAAATGATACGTTGATGTATCTTTTCCCACTATGTATTGGTCTGGCACCATGTTTGTGTGTGATCATTCCAGGGTGAATAGTTGCAGTACCTACTAATTTTGGATTTGCTAATATTTTATATTTTGGAAACCACGTGCCGCCACCATCAAACTCATCATTTAATTTTACTACCATTGTAATATGACTAAAGTCATGATGTAAACTTAAATGAGATTGTCTATCAGTAGTATATCTTACCATAAAGTTTTCGGTATTCATATTATCCCAACCTGCACCTTCTAATTCCCATAAATGTATACAAAGTGGGGAAACTATTTCTTTTATAACTCTATTATAAATATTATCTAATCCTATTTCTGGTAATAAGACATCATTTGTTGGATAAAATTCATGTCTATCTTTTGTCCACTTATTCATAACCTCTGCTAAAGCAACTGCTTCTTTACAGAACTTTTCGGTAAATAATGGAAATTCATATATATTATTTCCTATATCATCTATCATTAAATCATATTCACCCTTAGCCACTGTTTCGTTTACATACTTTGATTTCCATGAATCCCAATCACTGTCATCTAGTATTTCGAAATAAGGTTGTTTTTTCAATAAATTAATATTGGCATCATTTGGTTCTGTCGTGGATTTTTCGTGTGGTCTATTTTGTTCTATCCAATTATTAACTGGAGCTATCGCTTTAAGTTTTGGTGGAAACAGTATATTAATATCTTGTCTTCTATGATCTGTATATGTTGCCGTTAAGAATTCATCGGGCGCAATTAGATTTTGTTGAAAGTTGTAATCATTGACTAGTGTTTTCGCAGTGTCTCTTTTGATTACATATGCATGTGTATTATAACTACTAAGTGCTGTTACCCATTTATTACTTACATCAATTCTTTTTTCATCCTTAGGACATATAGCATTTCTACCTAAAAATGCAATATCCCATTCTGTGTTTGGAATAACTGGATTTGTAAGTGGAGTTACTGAAACAAAATCATCTTCTAATATTAATGCACAATTGACATCGTCTTTTATTATACTTTTCCATATATTTAAGTGACTAATTGCACAACCTGCTTCTCCGCCAGTAACATCTCTTTTCCACCAATCATTCCATGAATCAGATCCTAAATTCCATAAATTATACACACTGTGTCCATCTAATAAATTACCTGAAGTTCCATCAAAACCTTGAACTATTTCCCATCCTACAGAATATGGCATATCAAGATGATCTACCTTTGCGGCAATATTTCTCTGAACACTTGGATCACCAGCATTCAAACTTATAATATAAATTTTATCTATTTTCATATAGATTCTAATGTGTTTTTCCAATCATATGATCTAGCGTTCCATGTTTGTTGTTTAGACCATTTATAAGCATCATTGATTGATTTATCTTTAAGTCCACTACTTAGTGTACCTAGTATTTGTATAACCTGATTCCAATTTGTTTCATTTCTTTCTAAAATAACTCCGCTATTTACAGTTTCTTTTAATGCAGCCACTTTAGTAACAATAGGTAATACTTTGGCATATTGCATTTCAAGTGCAGTTATACAATATGTTTCTTCATAATCAGTTATATAACACCAATACTCTGCTCTTAACATAGCATCGTGTAAAGTTAATTGATCAACTGTCCCATAACCCATTACTCCATCATACTTGTGTAGGTCATATGTTCTACCCATTGGCGAATAACCAGGTGTAAAAATATCTAGCGTTGCATGAGGTAAAACCTGTTTGATTTTATGCCAATTATCTAATAGCTTTTGTAAGCCTCTTTCGTGTGCAGAACTAAATATAAACTTACCTTTAGTTTTGGCGGGTGTACCAACAAAAGAGAGGGGATCAATACCATTTCCAATAATACTGATCTTGTCAAGTGGTACACCGTACTTATTAGACCATTGATTCTTGTGCCATTCGGTTAAACAAACCGTATGATCAACCTGTTGTACCAATTGATCTGCGTCCTCTAATTCAGCACTATTAAACCAAGGGTGGTGATGTGTATTGTGAGCCCAAAATATTTTCTTAGCATTATAACCACTAAACTCTTTTAAGAAATGAATATAACTGGCAGAAATTATAAAATCAAACTGATCAAAATATTTTTCATGTAATTCATGTGTTGATATCCATTCTACTCCATTAATTAAACCAGAATCTTTTACTTCACCAGAAACCACAACCCTATAACCAAATTTAACCATCTCTTTGGCTATATTAATTATAGCAATTTCAGTTCCTGCTAATCCTTCATTTGTATCACCATCAAATCTATTCTTTTGATAGCCCGCATAAAATAATATTCTCATTATTAATGTAGCAAAAAAAACCCACACGAGTGTAGGTTTAATTTATAATTTAGTTCTTATTTCTTTTAACTTTAGGCGGAGCGTCTATAAACCAACCTTTGTAATATTCTCTTTTTTCATACATATAATTCATGTAATCATCTACTTTACCTTTCCAATCTTCATCAATAGCTGGATTTATAATTCCAGATTTGTAACTAGAAAATACTTGATTAATCCATTCTGCGCCTCTTTCTTTATTATCATAAAGACTGGAGTTTATAGTATAAAAAGATCCTCTACTTATATTATTCCACACATCCATTGGATAAACTTCTTTTTCAAGGACAACAGAATATAATGCGCTTTCACTAATATGTGTGCTATATACTGTTTTAGCTTTTTGTAAAAAGTAATAAAGATCTATGTCTCTAGGTAAAATAGATTCTTCACCAAATAAATCTTTAATTTCGCCTATGACTGCATGTGTAGTAATAGGATGTGGTTTAAAATAAACATCGCCTTTGTGTTTCTCAGCAACTTCAATTAATTTATTTAAACAACAGTTTTCTTTAAGTTTATTTGAACCTGGTAAAATAACCAAAGTGCTTTTATCTTCATATCTGTCGAAGTCTTTGTTGCGCTTTTGATATTTATTAGCTTGGTCTTTTTCTATGTTTTCTCTAAAATAAGATACCCAATCAGAAACATGCTCGACATCATGTGCTAAAGCGTCGGCTACTTGCTCTCTTCTCATTTTAAGGTTTAGTGGTTGCAGTAAAAAACAAGTGGCATATTCTGTATATCCCATTGTTTTGAAGTATGGCATTTCTTCTGCTATAACATCATAACTGTGTTCTAATCCAAGTTCTCTACATTTTCTTAAAACGTATCGCTCTACTTGTTCAAGCGGTTCTAATTTTGTGTTTTTCTTTAGAGGCCCAATTCTTTCATCTAGAACCTTTTTGTTAAACATTTCCATATATAAAAAGTAATTTAATAGTTATACACAATAATCTGTGTTTGTTTAATTATTTATCTCATTTATTTTAGAGCAAAAAAAAAGCATACCGAAGTATGCTTTTTAAATTAATTGAGTTATTTCTAGTTACCGTTATAACTGTTTACTCTCCATTGTCTATTTGTATTATAAACATCTAATGGTGCGTTAGTTGAATACCAAGTTTCTTGCACTTCGTAATCTGTACTCCACGTTGTAGTAATAGCACTTGTTGTAGATCTCGTCGTGTTCCACGTTGTTGTTGTGTTCCATGCAGTATTCCACGAAGTAGTAACACTATAAATAGTTGACCACGTTGTCGTTGTCGATTTAGATGTGGCTGCATTCGTATTGAATGTGGTCGTAGTTGATCTAGTCGTATTAAACGTTGTCGTTGTCGAGTGACTTGTGTTAAATGTAGTCGTTGTCGTTTTAGACGTTGTCTGAGACGTACTAAATGTTGTCACCCACGATGTCACCCATGCAGTTGTTGTTGACTGATTGGTATTAAATGTTGTTAACCACGTTGTGTTAAATGTAGTTACCGTTGACTGACTAGTTTGATATTGCGTAGTCCACGATGTCGTACGTGAGTAGTTCGTAGTTCTACTAGTTTCCCAAGTCGTTGTCCATGCAGTTGTCGTTGCGTGTTCTGTTCCTTTGTTAGTTCCTCTAGATGTACTCCATATAGTTACTGTCGAATGAGACGTTCCATGATTTGTAGACTGAGACGTATTAAACGTTGTCGTAGTTGAATGAGACGTTCCATAAGTTGTGTTCCATGAAGTAGTCCAAGTAGTGTTGAACGTAGTTACAGTTGATTTACTAGTTGACCATGTTGTTGTAAACGTAGTTGTAGTTGCATGTTCTGTTCCTCTAGTCGTGTTCCATGAAGTTGTCCATGAAGTATTGTAAACAGTAGTTGTCGATCTAGTTGTATTCCAAGATGTGTTATAAACTGTAGTCGTTACATGTTCTGTTCCTCTAGTTGTGTTCCATGAAGTTGTCCATGAAGTATTGTAAACAGTAGTTGTCGATCTAGTTGTATTCCAAGATGTGTTATAAACTGTAGTCGTTACATGTTCTGTTCCTCTAGTTGTGTTCCATGAAGTTGTCCATGAAGTTGTATAACTTGTAGTCGTTGCTCTACTAGTTGACCATGTTGTATTAAACGTAGTCGTTGTAGATTTACTAGTTGACTGATTAGTATTAAACGTAGTTGTAAACGTAGTTGTAAACGTAGTCGTTGTAGATTTACTAGTTGACCATGTTGTTGTAAACGTAGTCGTTGTATTTTTATACGTTGACCTGTTTGTATTAAACGTTGTCACCCATGAAGTAGTCCATGCAGTTTCAGTTGATCTTGTAGTATTCCAAGATGTGTTATACGACGTAGTCGTTGTTCTAGAAGTAGACTGATTTGTATTAAAAGTAGTCGTTGTCGTTCTATTAGTTGACCTCGTTGTATTCTGATTTGTTATCCAAGTAGTATTGAATGTAGTTACAGTAGATTTACTCGTCGACCATGCTGTGTTATAAACTGTTGTTGTAGTTTTAGATGTACCTCTACTTGTATTCCATGAAGTAGTCCATGAAGTAGTGTATGAAGTTAACGTAGTTCTCGTTGTGTTCCATGAAGTATTGTAAACAGTAGTCGTTGCTCTACTCGTCGATTGACTTGTGTTAAACGTAGTCGTTGTCGTTTTACTAGTTCCTCTAGTTGTATTTCTTGATGTTGCCCAAGTAGTAGTCCATGTTGTTGTAGTTGCTCTACTCGTCGATTGACTTGTGTTAAACGTAGTCGTTGTCGATTTACTAGTTACTTTACTAGTTCCTCTGACAGTATTCCAAGAAGTTGTCCATGTTGTTTTAGTGGATTTACTTGTCGATTGACTTGTGTTAAATGTAGTTGTCGTTGCACGAGTTGTATTGAACGTTGTTGTCGTTGATCTATTAGTTGACCATGTTGTAGTCCAAGTAGTTCTAGTTGACTGGCTAGTTATAAACGTAGTTGTTGTCGATTTACTAGTTGCAAATGTAGTAGTCGTGGAATGTTCTGTTCCTCTACTAGTTACAAATGTTGTTGTTGTCGATTTACTTGTTGCAAATGTAGTAGTCGTAGATTTACTAGTTGCCCATGTAGTTGTAGTAACACGTTCTGTTGACCTACTAGTTATAAACGTAGTCGTTGTTGACTTGGAAGTATTAAACGTTGTTGTCGTTGACCTAGTTGTATTCCAAGATGTGTTATACGATGTAGTCGTTGATTTACTAGTTTTAAACGTAGTCGTTGTATTTTTACTAGTTACAAATGTAGTCGTTGTAGATTTACTAGTTGACTGACTTGTAGACCACGTAGTAGTTGTAGCTCGAGTTGTATTAAACGTAGTAGTTGTAGCTCGAGTTGTATTCCATGAAGTTGTCCATGTAGTTAATGTAGTTCTAGTTGTATTAAACGTCGTCGTCGTATTCTTACTTGTATTCCAAGACGTATTAAATATAGTCGTTGTCGATTTACTAGTTGCAAACGTAGTTGTTGTCGAGTGACTTGTGTTAAATGTAGTCGTTGTAATTTTATCAGTTGCAAATGTAGTAGTCGTTGCACGTTCTGTACTTCTACTAGTTGCAAATGTAGTTGTAGTAGCTCTTGTTGTATTCCATGCTGTTGATGTATTCCTACTAGTTGTCTGACTTGTATTAAACGTCGTCGTCGTTGCACGTGTTGTATTGAACGTTGTAGTTGTCGCTCGAGTTGTATTCCATGAAGTATTATATACAGTCGTCGTAGCCCTAGTTGTGTTCCATTTTTCTTCGGTTGTTCTAGTTGTATTCCATGTAGTCGTCGTTGGACGTGTTGTATTCCATGCAGTCGTTGTCGCTTTATTTGTTGACCTACTTGTAGTTGTAGCTCGAGTTGTATTAATATCAGTTAACCATGTAGTAGTAACTTTAGTAGTCCATGATGTTGTTGTTGCCTTACTTGTACTTACGTTCCAATATGTAGTCTTCGCCGTATTTCTCGAAGTTACCCTATTATATGACGTGTATCTGGAAGTAGACCTAGTCTTTGTAGTAGATTTAGTCGTACTTCTAGTGCCAGCAGTTAACCAAGATGTATTAAAATAAGTAGTAGGCATTTTCTATCTCTGTTATTTTTTTATATATTTCATTTCTTTATCTTCTAGATTATTCTCTATTAACAAGGGTAAAATCTATCCTCACATGGATGCCCTCGCGTACATTTATCCTCGGCTGAGCAGGGTATATCTTTTTTATTATGTGTTAAAATTCCATTTGCAAAGAATGTATCGTTAGGTTCTACGTCTAATTTATAAACTGTATATTGATTAACTTCATCCATTTCTAAAGACTCTATCAAAAATTCTCCATAGTCAAGCTTAAACATAACATCACCAATTTCTAACTGATCCGCTGTCCTTGCTTGCCACTCACCATCTCTTTTTATGATGTGTATGTGTCCCATGGTAGTTCTTAATTGTCCGTCATTTATATTAACCGTTCCTATAACATCTGCTCTCCAAATATTTACAGCAGTATGTTCATTAGATAATGAATTCGTGTATACTTCTTCTTCTCTGACAAGACTTAAATCACTAACGTTATCTACATTAAACGATCCATCCATAGTTAAAATACTTTGACCATGTACTAAAGTTTCAACTAGTCTTTGTTCACCTTCGGCAATATGAACTAGTGTTCCTTCAACTACACATTCTTCTAGAGTGTTTCTATAAGTTCCTCTAGATGTATTGACATATATCGCGGTTGAAAAAGATGTGTTATATGTAACTATTGTGTTCCAACTAGTTAGTAATCCTGAACCTCCACCTGAACTATTATCTGCAGGAACTAATGTACTCCATGATGTTGATTTAGTTGTTGATCTAGAGTATCCAGTATTAAACGTTGTTGTTGTCGATTTACTAGTATTTCTATCAGTTACCCTAGATGTATTTCTTCTCGTTCCAAACGTAGTTGTTGTATTCCAAGAAGTTGTCCATGTAGTTGTTGTCGATTGACTAGTTGCAAACGTAGTTGTTGTCGATTTACTAGTTGCAAATGTAGTCGTTGTATTTTTACTAGTTATAAACGTAGTTGTTGTCGAATGTTCTGTACTTCTACTAGTTGACCACGTTGTCGTTGTCGATTTACTAGTTGCCCACGTTGTTGTTGTTGCTCGCGACGTGCTCCATGAAGTTGTCCATGTAGTTAATGTAGATTTAGATGTACTAAATGTTGTTGTAGTAT